>ERZ777011.343-NODE-343-length-74089-cov-4.500149_pt1 | contig 74089 bp, 80 predicted proteins | sample MGYA00374964_ERZ777011 | MGnify/ENA primary metagenome ERZ777011 (study PRJEB29310, sample SAMD00008975) | mouse gut metagenome | study: EMG produced TPA metagenomics assembly of the Metagenome analysis of fecal microbiota from mouse which was promoted... | reverse complement strand
AATCATGCCCCTCCCCCAGCCGCTCTACCCGGCGGATAGTATCATTATCCAGCTTCAGACGTCGAAGCACCTGACGGGCCAGCTTCCTTCCTTCAGCCGGATGTCCGTAGAAATGATCTACACCTTCCGGATCTGTTGTTCTGCACTGTGGCTTTGCCACATCATGCAGCAGCGCTGCCCAGCGCAGCACAGGACGGGGTTCGATATTCTTCATCACTTCTATGGTATGCCTGCCTACATCATAACAGTGATAGGGCGTATTCTGCGGAGTCTGCATCATGGCATCAAACTCCGGCAGTACAATTTTGGTAATCCCCAGCTCATACGCATCTATCAACCGCTCCGGGTGCCCCGAGGTGATCAGCTTCGTAAGCTCTACCTGAATCCGCTCTGCACTGATATCCCGCAGGAATTCCGCCTGTTCCGTGATCGCACTCCTGGTCTCTTCTGCGATCCGGAAATCCATCTGTGCCGAAAAGCGGACTGCCCGCAGGATCCGCAGCGCATCCTCATCAAACCGCTCCCGGGGGATTCCTACACACCGGATCACTCCATGCTCCAGATCGCCCATTCCGTCAAAGGCATCCACCAACCCTTCCGTATCATTATATGCCATGGCATTGATGGTAAAATCCCGCCGCTTCAGATCCTCTGATAGACTGGCTGTAAAGGTAACTGCGGAAGGTCTCCGGTGATCCTCATATTTCCCGTCCACCCGGTACGTGGTAACCTCATAACCCTCATTTCCCATCATTATGGTAACGGTTCCATGCTCGATACCGGTATCAATGCTTCTTCGAAATAATGCTTTGATCTGCTCCGGTGTGGCAGAGGTGGTAATATCCCAGTCCTGGGGTTCCTTCCTCAGGATACTGTCACGGACACAGCCTCCTACGATATATGCCTCATAGCCATGCTCCATTAATGTATTTACGATATAGGCCGCCGCTTCCGGCATCTGAACCTTCATATTACTTCTCCACACTTTCCACGATGATCATTATAGAATGACTTCTGACTACACCAGCCTCAGGGAAAATTAAGGCTTTAATATATCCTTGGTACGCTGCTTCTTGGCCTCGTACAGATCATCATCCGCATCCTCCAGTAATTCTGACAATCTGCAGTCCGGTGCAAAGGCCTGTGTATATCCGCCGATCGTCATCCGGATATAATATGGTTTCTCACATTCCTCATTAAACGCAGTCATACATTCCGCCGCAGTCTTCCGCAGCATATCCAGATCGACCGGCTGGTCACGGAGTGCAAGGATGGCAAATTCGTCCCCGCCGATCCGTCCGATCAGATCCTCCTTCCGGAAGATCATCCTTAACATGCGGGCGATAGATTGCAGGGCAAAATCTCCCTCCTTATGTCCAAACCTGTCGTTTACGATCTTCAGGTTGTCCATATCCGCGTAAGCCGCCAGCAGATATTTCCCCTGATGCTTCTCATCCTTTAATACTGCTTCCGCACACTGCTCAAAGCCCCGCCGATTTAAAATGGATGTCAGTTCATCCATCTTCGCCGCATTATCCAGCTGGATATTATGCATTTCCAGCTGCCGCAGGCTGTCCTCCAACTGCTTCTGCGTCTCCTCCTGGGCCTGCATCAACTGAAGCATATGCACTGCCGCACTCATCTGATATGCCAGAGACTCCAGATAATAATGCTTGTCAAATCTTAATTCCATCAATACCAGTCCATGCTGGGTGTCTGTGGTAAACAGATCCATTAATATCATGGTAAACCTTCGGTTCTGAGGCATGTATGCATGACTGTATAACTGCTCCACCGGATAGTGCTGACTATGCCTTGGAAGTGTAATTACCTTCCGGTCACACAGACATGCCTTTAATAAAATATCCTTTGGCGGCACCCAGTTCTCTTCCGGCAAATGGATCATAGGCGAAGGAAACAGGTACAAAAAGCAATTCTCTATCTCCAGCATATATAAACGCTCCAAAAGCATGGCATAATCCTGCTCGGCAAACTTTTCAAAATTAAACAGGTCCCTGGCGATCATATTCATGGCATGGTTTTCAGCCAGGATCCGTTCCACAGATGTATCAAAAAGCTGGGGCCCCATTTCCGTATTAACCAGACCCTCCTTTGCAGATGCTCTCGGAATGAACTTGACACTTACCCGGTGATTCACCGGCTTCTGATCCCGGACATACCGGACACCTTCTGTCAATGCCTGATGTCCGAGTGCGGAAGAATCGGCCCTTACCGTAGCCAGAGGCGGATCCAGCTTGTACGCATAGGACAGATCATCGAAGCCTGCTACAGCAATATCCCTGCCGATCACAATATTCCGTTCCTTTAGCACCTCGTACAGGCCAAGGGCGGCCTCGTCATTCACACAGACGATCGCATCCATATCCGGATTCCGGTCCAGCAGCGCCTCCGCCGCCGGCCGGCTCAGTCTGGTCAGATTACAGTATTCGATCAGACGCTCCTCCACCGGTATGCCATGCTCCTCCAGCGCCATACGGTAGCCCTGCATCCGTTCTACTGCATCAGAATTATTCTGATATCCAGCCAGATAACCAATCCGCTTCCGTCCCTGCCGGATCAGGTACTCTACTGTAGACTTTACCCCCTCCGTATTGTCATACAGGACATATTCGTATCCTTCCATATTCTCTGCTATGGTAAGGATCGGTACCTGATTAAAATAATCCAGAAATCCCTTCCTGCGCTTTTCGGTAGAAAGGTATCCAATGGAACCGATGGCTATGATCAGCAGATCGATCTCTTCTGGGAATACATAAGTAAATAATGTATTGTGCTGATACTCATACTTGATCCCGTCCCACATCTGATAATCCCGGTCAAAATATTTACCCGGAAAGATCAGAAGGTTCACATCCAATTCCTCTGCCGCCTGCATGGTTCCTTTACAGACACCCCTGCTGAAATCATCCGCCAGATCTCCCACAAACAGGCCAACCTTCAAACGCTCGTCATTCATAAGCTCACCCCTTATCAATCACCCGATTTGCGTGCAACTGCTTCATACATAAACTTCCCTGAAACTACTATACGCTTTCCCGCTTACTACTGTCAAATACAACCGGCCGGCATAAATACAGCAGGGAATTCACCGGGAACCCCCTGCTGAACAATCCTTAGATAAGCATCCGGAACGGCGCTGCCGGCAGACCGTTTTTTCCATACAATGTAACCTGTCCGAAATTCGTCCATGCATAACGGATCATGCATGGTTTCTTAACCCGGTCGCAGGATACTGCCACCTCCTGCGGGGAAGCCAGGACTGCCGATGCCGGATAGAAGATTCCATCCTCACCAGCCAGCTCGAACAGCGAAATCGCCTCACCCTTTACTTCCAGTCCCTTTCCATCAAAGACAGCCACCACCTGCTCCTGTTCCTTCCGAACAGATTTACAGACCGGTGAATCTGCGTCACAAGGGATACCATACACATGCTCCAGGCACTGCAGCGCCATCCGTCCGCCCGGTGTCCGCTTGTCAGTGGGATGAATATTATCAAACTCTCCACAGTCGATCAGGATATTGATATAGGTATCGGGAATCGTCTGTGCCGTGATCATCTGCTGCTCCCGTAATACCGCCCAGCCCTTATCGTCCTTCTCTCCCTTTGCAATGTACATCGGAAGCTGATTCAGGATAAACGGAGCATTCGCATCCTGCCATTTTTCCCGCCAGAGTTCAATCAACTGCTTCATCAGGACGCCATAATACTCTGTCCGGCAAACATCCTCTTCACCCTGATAATACCAGAAACCTCGGAGCGTATACGGGATCACTCTGGTTACCATGGCACGGTATGGATTCCCGGGACGATAATTGGAGGTACGTCCTGCCGGCTGCGGCCATGGACAGATCCCCACATGTTCATTCAGATATTCCCAGGTGACAGCCGGATTCTTTTTCCGTTCCGCCTGCACTCCGTCGTCCCACTCCTTCCACTGACGGTTATACTCCGCCATCTCTTCTTCATACATCTCATCGGTCTTACCCTGGAGCAGAGCGTCATATTCCTCTACATAGGCCCGGCTTTCCGGCGTACCCAACAGCGTTTCCTCATCCATCCAGGCGGTAACAGAAGTACCTCCGATATAACAATCAATGACTCCGATCGCAATGCCTAATTCCTGATGCAGCTTCCGGGCGCAGAAATAAGCTATTGCAGACATATCCCTTACCTGTTCGGACCGGCAGACCCTCCACTGCGACTGCTCCTGCTGGCTTAATATCTCATCTGTAATGATTCCGGTCTTGACCACATTATAAAAGCGAATGCCTTCATAATTCGCATTCCTTAACTCTTCCTCTGCATTATCACAATTCTGCAGCTCCAGCTCCATATTGGACTGTCCGCCGGCAAGCCAGACCTCACCGATCATAACGTCTTCAAATACGATCTGCTGATCTTTACATACCGCCTTCATGCTATACGGACCGCCTGCAGGCAAAGGACTTATGCGGAGCATCCATTGATTATCCTTTATCTCTGCTTCCGCCTCCCTGTCTGCCAGGGACACACGCACCCGTTCCCCGTCCGTTCCGGTTCCCCAGACTGCAATTTCCTTATCCCGCTGCAGTACCATATGATCACTGAACATCGGCGCTACACCGAAACTGATCCTATCCATATGCTTTCCTCCTTATCAAGACAAATATATCCCCCCGGAACGGGGGGATAGCTTAATTTGCATAATATCTTATCCCTGCTTCTTTAAGTACTCCAGATTCTTTGCGATCAGGTCACAACGCTGTGCCACGCATTCTACACTCCGATGCGGATCAGATGGTGTATGGAATACATAATCCAGCAGACGATCCACCGTTGTCGTTGCCACATGCATCCTGGTGTCGGAGGACGCATAATACAGGAATACATCTCCGTTCTCCCTTGCGATCAGACCATTGGTGAATACCACATTGGATACATCTCCTACCCGTTCTCTTCCCAGCGGCGCCAGGAAAAAGCCGGACGGTTCTGCGATCACCTTCGTCGGATCCTTCAAGTCTGTAGCAAATGCATACAATACATAACGCAGACCGGCCGCCGTATTCCGCACGCCATGGGCAATATGAATCCAGCCCTTCTCTGTCTTAAACGGTACTGCTCCCGCACCATTCTTCGCTTCTGTAATCGTATGATAGACACGCTTGCTTGTAATGATCTCCTCATCGATCACGGCATGTTCAATGTCCTCGCACAAACCGAAACCAATTCCGCCGCCGGAACCGGTATCAATGAAATCGTCCATCGGACGGGTATAGAAGGCATACTTGCCATTCACGAATTCCGGATGCAGTACAACATTCCTCTGCTGTGGCGAGCGTAAGGTCTTCAGGTTATCCAGACGCTCCCAGGTCTTCAGATCCCTGGTACGGACAATCCCGGCGGCCGCCACTGCCGCACTCAGATCATTGGTCGTGGTATCCTTGCTCTCGGAGCAGAAGACACCATAGATATAACCATCCTCATGCTTTGTCAGACGCATATCATATACATTCGTTTCCTCCTTACAGGTATCCGGCAGCTGTACCGGATAATCCCAGAAGTGGAAGCCGTCAATCCCGTTATCACTCTCTGCCACGCCGAAGAAGGATTTTCTGTCATTTCCTTCGATCCGGACTACCAGATAGAATTTGCCGTTTAATTCAATGGCACCGGAATTCATAACTGCATTCACGCCTAACCGTTCCATGAAATACGGATTGGTCTCCGGATTCAGATCATACTTCCATGTCAGCGGGATGTGTTCTCTGGTTAAGATCGGATTCTCATAACGATCAAAGACACCGTTGTAAAAATCCGTCTTTTGATTCTTCTTTGCGATCAAATTATTGTATTTCTGCAATTCAACATAATATTGTGGATGCAGCATTTGTTATTCCTCCTATTCCTGTATCATTCCTGGGCAATAAGCATTTCCTGTGTCTTATGCTTACCGGATCCCGATTTCCGTATCTGCTTCGGTCACAACACTATGCTCTTTGATATAAGCTACGATCTCATCTAATTTCGTAAATGCCACACCGACATAGCTGTCAGCAGCGCCATAATACACTGCGATCCTTCCGGTATCCCCATCCTGCAGGGTTGCACACGGGAACAGTACATTCGGAACAAATCCGCGTTCCTCATACCATTCCTCCGGTGTCAGAAGATAGTTCTCACAGCGGTACTTTACAATAGAAGGATTGTCAATATCCAGAATCGCACCGCCAATGCTGTATACAAATCCATTACAGGTTCCGGATACGCCATGATAGAACAGCAGCCAGCCCTCGGTCGTCTCAATCGGTGCAGCGCCGCCGCCGATCTTTACGGACTCCCACCATTCAGAACCTCTGCCCATTACATGACGATGCTTTCCCCAGTATACCAGATCCGGGCTTTCACTGATGAAGATATCACCAAACGGTGTATGTCCGCTGTCGCTTGGACGGGATAACAGCATAAAGTTGCCGTTGACCTTTCTCGGGAATAATACTGCATTCCGGTTAAATGGAATAAACGGATTCTCTACCCGGACAAAGGTCTTAAAATCCGTTGTCCGGGCCATACCGATCGCCGCTCCGTAGAAGTCTGTACACCACATGATGTAATAGGTATCCTCTACCTTGACCAGACGCGGGTCATAGGCATACTTTGGCATAAAATCATTGCCTGCTTCATCTACAAACTGTATCTTTTCCTTATCAAAATCCCAATGGATCCCATCCTGGCTGCGTCCTAAATAAATGTAAGGAATCCCGTTGAGCTGCTCACCACGAAATACCCCGATATAGGCTCCTTCATAAGGAACAACCGCACTGTTAAAGATTCTTGCCACATTTTCTACCGGATTCCGGCCGATGACCGGATTATCTGTATATCTCCATATAGGAGCGCCGGTCAGACCTTCCGGCCGCTCCTGCCAGGGAATATTCGGCAACGCTGTTTTGTCAATAAAATCGACCTTATTCATTTTAATTTCCTCCTAAGACTTATTCTTTTACCGCACCTTGTGTCATTCCACTGTAAATCTGTTTTTGCAGTAAAATAAATATGATCAGAGTCGGTATCATTGTGATAATGGCACCGGCACAAATGATTTCCCACTTTGCACCATATGGTCCCTTGAAAGCAAACAATGCAGTTGAAATTGTCTGTAATGCCGGCTTTGGTGTATATAAATATGGTGTATAAAAGTCATTATAAAATCCAACGCCCTTGATAATAACAACCGTTACTATGGCAGGCTTTAACAATGGCATGATGATCTTCGTATAAATCTTCATATAGGATGCTCCATCCATGATCGCCGACTCATCCAGTGAGGTCGGAATATTCTCCAGGAACTGGAGGAAGATATAGATGGAAATAATATCCGTACCTGCATATAACAGAATAACTGAAAACCGGTTGTTGAACAACCCCATTTTGGAAATAATCTGAAATACACTCATCTGCATCGTGATACTCGGGATCAGGGATGCAATTAAGAATAAGTTATTGATCAGCTTCCTTCCCGGGAACTTAAAACGGTTCAATACATAGGCCGTCATGGTACCGGTAAATATGGTGGCAAATAAGGAGAAGAACAGAACAAAGATCGTGTTCATGAAGCCTCTCAGCATATTACCATCCGTAAATGCAGTTACAAAATTACTGAAATTAAGAAAATTCTGCGGTAATGCCAGCACATTCGAACTGTTAAATTCATCCGTGGTCTTAAATGAACCCAGAAAGGCCGTTACCAATGGCAGCAATATAATGATCGAAGTCAGGATCAGGATGAAATACTTCAGGATCTCAATCGGGATCTTACGTTTTCTGCTTGCACGCTTTGCTTCTGCTGCAACTGCTGCGCGCTGCTCTTCCGTCAGGCCGGAAGCAGCAACACTGTCTGTTTTCTTTGTTGTATCAACATTCTTACTCATGTGCACCATCCTTCCTTTCCACGAATCGTTTCTGAATAAAGGTTACGATCATAATGAAAATCAACAGAACCACACCCATGGCAGATGCCAGACCGATCTTCCGGCTGGTAAAGGCTGTATCCAAAGTCTTCATAACGAAGGTAGATGAACCATTGGCACCGTTCGTCATGATCATCGGTATCTCGTATACGCTGATCGCACCCTTTACTGCAAGGATCAGATTCAGACTGACAATCGTCTTGATATTCGGCAGAATGATATAACGGAACTGCTGCCATGCATTGGCACCGTCCAGACTGGCCGCCTCCATCAGTTCTGTACTGACAGACTGGATCGCTCCATTGAACATTACCATGTTCTGCCCCATGTACCGCCAGAGTGAAACGAACACCAGTGATATGTTGACCAGGGCCACATCACCCAGCCATAATGGCAGAACCTCCTGCGGGATACCAAGCAGCCCAAGTACAGAATCCAGAGTACCGCCACCCTTATAAAAGAACAGGAAGATCAAACCAACTGCTACACCGTTTAAGAGAGACGGGAAGAAAATGATCCCCTTAAAAATATTCTTACCCTTGATCTTCTGATTCAGGATCGTTGCAAAGAACAGCGCCAGCACGATCTGCACCAGAGAACCGATAAAGTAATAGATACTGGTCTTAAATACCTTCAGATATTCCGGTCTGGTAAATACTTCGATATAATTACTGAACCCGATAAATGTCTTCTCCTTGCTGGTTCCATTCCACTTCAGGAAGCTGTAACCTACCATGTCGAACAATGGCAGATATGTAAACGCCACCAGCAAAGCAATGGGAATGATCAGAAACGTGATTACGATAATCCATTTCTGAACTGCACGTCGTTGAATAAAGTCCACGAACTTTGATTTTTTCTTTGTAGCTTCTTTCTTTGTTGTTTCTTTCTTTGTTGTTTCATTCTGACTCATCGCTCCTACCTCCTTTTCCTATTATGCTCACTTTTTTTCAGACTATTCCAGCCTGCATGATTAGGCAAAAAGAGCCTCAAATATATTCTAGCATATATTTGAGGCCCCTATGTCACACGGATTCAGTTTTCGTTAGAATCCATGTCCCTGTTGAACGCCTATTCGCCCCAGGTCTTAATTACCGTTTACGGAATCTAATGCTGCACTCCATCTGTCGTTCCATTCACCCATAAGAGTGTCGAAGTCCTTGTTCACATTGCCGAATGCTGCTTCTACAAGTTCGATCTGATAATCAGAACCGCTCCAGAGACCAAGCTCGGACTCATTGTGAACCTCATCCCACTTGCCTTCATTCTCAGGAGTAGCCGGATTGTCGATTACGAAATCAGCGCCCTCGAAATCAGACAATGTACTTGGTAATGAAGCACCCTTTACGATTGAGATCTCACCCTGCTTATCAGCATAGCCTGACTCCAGTAACATATAGTCAATGAATGCTCTTGCAGTAGCCTTGTTGCTGCTGTTAACGTTGATACCGTAAGCATAGTCAGCAGATGCGCTTACATACTGATTGCCATCAGAACTGGTAACCGGGAATGGCATGTAACCGATGTTGGCCGGATCTTCACCTGCATTTTCAGCAGCCTCTGAGAACTGGCTGACTGCCCAGGAACCCATAACCATGGAACCGATCTCGCCCTTGGCGATCATTGTCTTGGAACCTTCCCACTCAGTTGTGAACGGATCTGTCTCACATAACTTCTGATCGATAATATCATATAACAGCTTATATACTACATAATGTGGCTTGCCCTCTGAGAACGGATCGGATTCATTTGCCATCTTATTGTTGATGTAATCTGCATCACCGTCCATACCATGGGTACAGCCTTCCCACTGGCTCAGTGCCCATGCATCATGTGTATTGGTGTAGTAAGGATTTGCACAGTCACCCTTATCCTTGATCTTCTGAAGTGCTGCAAGGAACTCTTCCGGTGTTCTTGGAAGCTCTGTCACACCTGCATCTTCAAATACCTTCTTGTTATAAGCAATACCATTGGATACGTTTGCACCGGATGCCAAACCGTATACGGTTCCACCGGACTGCTTTGCATACAGATAAGCCTCTGTATAAGTATTGCTTAATTCATCGACCGTTCCTAACGGTTCACAGAAATCAGCCAGTTCATTAACTGGGATTGTATTCGGGATCATAAAAACATCACCGTAATCACCGGTAGATAAACGGGTGGATACATCACCCTCGTAATCCTCCATAGCCTCGAAGCTTACGGTGGTTCCCGGGTACTTTTCCTCAAACGCCGCTGCATAGTCAGCAAAATCTGAATTCAACAGATCTGTTCTATGTGTCAGTACGGTTATCTCACCTGTGATCTCGGAATCACCGCCGGCATTACCGCTGTTCTCTGTTGTGTCACCACTGTTATCACTGCTATTGTCTGCTGTTGAATTCCCGCTACTAGTATTGCAGCCTGCCAATAATCCGGCAACCATTGTTGTTGCAAGAGCAACGCATAATAGTTTCTTTCTCATACTTATCTTCCTCCATTCTTTGTTAAGTTATCGTTAACTTATGCTTTGATTATAAGTTTTTACTATTACTTTGTCAACCTATAGTTCTTCTTCTTTGTCAACTTTGTGTATTGTGCTATATATATTCCCGAATCCTTTGTGCATTATTCATGCATTTATTTGCTTTTATTTTATTTTTTTATTTATCACTATCCATTATTCGACAAAAAATTTTATTATATAACTTACTATTAACCTAATCACCGGAGCAGAGTCTTTGATTAATTGTATAAGAAATGTTCTTAACCGTGCTTATTACTGTCAATAACAGAAGGACTCCGAAGATGCCAAAAAAAGACAGGGGCAAGCCGGCGATCCGGCATCCTCTGTCTTTTGCTGCTTACTATTATTAACCACCTACGGTTCTTCTATTTCTGCCGGAGCATCCTCAGAATCCGGGTTCCCGTCCAGTACCTGCTGCCGGTCAGCCTCTTCTCCTTCATCCGGTATATGCCATTCGTCATCCTCCCGGCTTTCTTCCTCAGGAATATATCTTCGAAACGCCAGGTTATAGAATATCCCGAGAACATAACCGAGGGCTCCCACTGCCACGACCAGGGTCAGGATATTGGCAATAAAAAACGTATAATTCAGACCGATCAGAAGCGCCACTCCCACAAGACATAGGAGTGTGAGCGGGAAATTCTGTATCCCCATGATCAGGGCGTTTTTCATGGTGTTCGGAATCGTATTCGCAAACCTTGCCTGCGTGGCAAATACAAACAATACTTCGATCAGATATACGATCAGCAGGCAGACCGTGATCACTGCCAGCACCCGTCCCAAAGCGCTGTCCTGGTTCATCCAGAACCAGCCGGCATACCCCAGGCCCCCGCCAAGCACCAGAAGAATCAGAAAGAGAATCGTAGACTGCTTGAAATTCTGCCGGAAAGACTTCCAGTAATTCTTCACCACATATCCATCTCTTCCCCGCGCCAGTCTCATGCCTGTATAAAGAAGCGCCGTAGTGGAGGCGCCAATGGTAATGAGTGGAATGGACGAGATCAGCCACATCAGATTTAACAGCATCAGGTCGCCGATCAGACTCATCATCCGAAACAGCGGTGAATCAATACCAAATAGTTTCTCCTTCATTCTTCAACCTCCTCCGCTTCTAATCTGCTCTACCCTTGATCCTTTGCTTCCGGATGTCCCTCAGCCCGCATGCTTTACCGAATCCCGGATCACAATATTCCCGCTGATGACCTTTCTCCCTGCATGATAGGTCGTATCCCGCATCTTTCTGGCCAGAGCATCCACAGCAGTCTCCGCCATCATTTCCTGACTGATCCGGAATGTGGTAAGCGGCGGCGTACAGACACTGGCATAAATAAAATCATCAAAGCCGACCACTGAAATATCCTCCGGTACCTGATAACCTTCCTCCTTCAACCGTTCGACGAGATGGTATGCAACCTCATCGCAATTACACACAAACGCCTGAGGCATCTCCTCCGGCAGACTCAGACGGATAAACATCCCGTCTTCATCCCGATCCCGGATGATCCAGTCTTCTCTCAACGAAATCCCATGCTGTATCAACGCCTTATAATATCCAAGGTACCGGTCCAGGATACTGCTGGTCGCTGTCACGTCTCCTACAAACCCGATCCGTTCATGTCCGTTTTCAATCAGATAATTCGTCAGAATATAACTTCCGTATACACTGTCACTGACCACAGTGTCAATGGCAAAATGTTCATCATAAAAATCCAGAAAAATGTATGGAATATCCTCCTGGCTTAACGTATTAATATAATGCTTTTTTAACTGTCCGAGGACGATCAGACCATCAATCTTATTGCCACTGATCATCTTAGGCAGCACATCCCGCTTCTCGTCCTCATAGGAGAGGATTTCCAATATGCAGGAATAATCCGCCTTGCCTAATTCAATGACAAGACGCTGGTACAGATTAGAATAAAATGCATTATCCGAGAAAAAACGTTCGGCTACCACTACACCTACATTATAACTGATCCCTTCCTTCATACTCTTTGCCAGAGAATGATAACGGTAGCCCATTTCCTCTGCCTTCTGCTTGATCCTGCCTCTTACCTCGTCGCTTACGCCCTCCCTGTCCGACAATGCTTTCGATACGGTAACCGTGCTGACCTGCAGCTCGTTCGCAATATCCCGCATAGTTATTTTCTTACCCATAATACTCCTCCTGTCTCCTCTCTGGTATCGCTTGAATACCTGTAATGTAACCGTTTCCTTCTTTCTTTCCTTCCCCGTTCTTATCACTTCTATATATACTACCACAGTTAAGTTACTTTGAAAAGGAATTTACTTAAATATTTATCGATTAAGTAAAATTTCTGACCTTGAAAATCCACAGGATTCTGCTATGATTAAGAAAAAAGGAGATTCATATGCGTTTAATTGCAATTATAGATGATGATGTATACATCGGAAATATGTTAGAGAACATACTGAATAAGGAGGGCTATCAGGTACTCCGGGCCTTCTCCGGAACAGAGGCATTACTTCTTTTATCCCGGTGCAGACCCGATCTGATCCTGCTGGATCTGATGCTGCCCGGACTTTCCGGTGAAGAGCTTCTGCCTAAGATCAAAGAGATCCCGGTCATTATCATCAGTGCGAAGGTAGATGTACAGGACAAGGTAAATCTGTTAACGGAAGGTGCTGTAGACTATGTGACCAAACCTTTCGATACCAGAGAGCTGCTTGCAAGGATCGCGGTGCATCTGCGCAGCGCTGCTCCCGGCCGGCAGACAGGCACACTTACCTTTCAGGATCTTACACTTCACATTGACTCCCACGAGGTCTTTATCCATGACACCTCTGTCCGTCTGACCCGGACAGAATTCGCGATCCTGAAGCTGTTAATGCAGAATCCCAGCCAGGTCATTACCAGGACGGTCATGCTCGAACGGATCTGCGAGGACACGCCGGACTGTATGGAAAGCTCTCTGAAGGTGCATATCAGCAATCTGAGAAAAAAACTGCGGGATACCGGCAACCGCGATTACATTGAAACGGTCTGGGGAATCGGTTTTAAGCTGCAATGATCCATGCTGTGCCTCCTGAAATTTTTACGGTTTCTTAACGATTATTTTAACCATTTTCTTAACGGTCTTCGATTATGATATCCGTATCAGGCAATCCGGTGTACCGGAACCGGATGCCTATTAAGGAGGGAAATAAATGGATTATGTATTAGTAACGAAGGAGCTTTCGAAACAATATGGACATTCAAAAATACTGAACAATCTTTCTATGCATGTACCAAAGGGAGCCATCTATGGTCTCGTCGGCAAGAACGGGGCCGGAAAGACCACCCTGATCCGCTGTATCTGCGGACTCCAGAAGCCTACCAGCGGCGGATATACCCTGTATGCAAAGAAGCACTTTGATCCAAGGATCACGCAGGCCCGTCGAAGAATGGGGGCCGTGGTAGAAACCCCGTCCATTTTTCTGGACATGACTGCAGAGGAGAACCTGAAACAGCAATATATGATCCTGGGCCGGCCATCGGAGGACGGTCTGCATGAGCTGCTGGAGCTGGTCGGCCTTTCAGATACCGGAAGCAAGAAAGTAAAGAATTTCTCCCTGGGAATGAAGCAGCGGCTGGGGATTGCCATTGCCCTGGCCGGCAATCCGGACTTTCTGGTTCTGGATGAACCGGTAAACGGACTGGATCCCCAGGGCGTTGTTGAAATGCGGGAACTGATCCTGCGCTTACATGAAGAACGTCAGATCACCGTATTGATCTCCAGCCATATTCTGGATGAGCTGTCCCGGCTGGCCACGCATTACGGTTTCATCGACCGGGGACAGATGGTTCAGGAGATCAGTGCAGAGGATCTGAATGCCGCCTGCCGGAAATGTACCCGGATCGGAGTCACCGACACAGGAATCCTGGCCCGGGTTCTGGACGAATATCAGTTAGAATACAGCATCCTTTCCGATACGGAAGCAGATATCTTCGGAACCATCGGCATCACGGAGCTTACCCTCCGGCTTTCTCATGAAAACTGCGAGATTACCACTATAAAGGAACGGGGGGAGCAGTTGGAAAGCTATTATCTTCGTCTGGTAGGAGGTGGCAGAGATGAATAAATTATTACATGCAAATTTAATCCGTTTATGGAAAAACAAGGCGTTCTGGATCGGCAGTATCGTATCCGTATTGCTGATCGTCGCAGCCTGTCTCAATCAATATATTCTGTTACAAAAATATGGAACGGAAGCTTATGGAGACCTTCATCCGGACAGCTTTATGGTAGGCTCCATCTTTTTCCTCGGGGTCATATTCTCTGTCTTCAGCGGTCTGTTCGTGGGAACCGAATACAGTGACGGAGTAATCCGCAATAAGATCATTACCGGCACGCTCCGGCGCAATGTGTATCTGGCCAATTTCATCACCTGTGCAGTCGCTTCCTGTGCTGTGTATCTGTTCTGCTGCCTGGCCGGATGTGCAATGGCAATTCCTATGTTCGGCCGGCCGGAACTTCCGACGTTACGGCTGTTTCTGCTATTGGGGGATGGCATCCTTGCCTGCATAGCCTTTGCCTCCATTTATAATTTTATCGCAATGTCCGTACCAAACAAGACTCATACTGCTATCATCTGTATTCTGTCCGGTATCCTCCTGTTATGTATTTCCGGATATCTGATGAATGCATTACAGCAGCCGGAGATGGTAGAAAGTGTGGAACTCTTCACATCAGATATGACGGAAGCAAACGTTGTCCTGGCAAGGAATCCACATTATGTTACCGGATTCCAACGGGGGCTGTATGAATTCCTGCATGAGTTCCTTCCGACCGGACAGGGGCTTCAGATCAATCAACTGACCGTGGCGCATCCTCTCCGGCTGGCTGCCTACTCTGTGGTCATTATCCTCGGCATGAACCTTGCCGGACTGTACTTCTTTGAACGAAAGGATATAAAATAGGAGATTCGTATGGAATTATTTCTGGGACTGTTATGTCTGATACTGCTGATCATCATCCTGCTGCTGGTGATAAAGCTCCTGCTGCTCCGCAGGTCTGCCGATGAGTTACGTCATGAATTTGCTGCCAGACTGTCAGAGGATACCAATGTTGGAATCGATCTTTCGACCAATGACAGAAAGATGAAGCAATTAGCTGCCGATCTGGACCGGCAGCTTTTGCTGCTTCGAAAAGCACAGCTTCGTTACACCCGGGGCGATCAGGAGCTTAAAAAGGCCATTACGAACATCTCCCACGACCTTCGCACGCCTCTGACTGCGATCTACGGTTATATGGATCTGCTGGAGCAGGAGGATACCTCCGAAACGGTGAAGAACTATCTGTCTGTCATCCGCAACCGTATCCAGGCATTAAAGGATCTGACGGAGGAGCTGTTCCGTTATTCTGTTATCCTTTCTGTGGACAATCATACCGAAACCGAACCGGTTTCCCTGAACAGTGCCATTGAGGAATGCATTGCCGGCTATTACGGAACCCTGAAGCAGACCGGGATCGAGCCGGTCATTCAGATGCCGGAGCAGCAGGTGGTACGAAGCCTGAACCGGCAGGCTCTGCTGCGGATCCTGTCAAATATTGTGAGCAATGCCTTAAAATACAGCCGGGGAGATTTCCGTATCACACTGGAGGAGGACGGCACCATGCAGTTTCAAAATCAGGCAGAGAGCCTGGATGAAGTACAGGTATCACACCTGTTTGACCGGTTTTATACTGTAGAAAGCGGCCGGAATTCTACCGGACTCGGGCTTTCCATCGCCCGGACTCTGACGGAGGAAATGAAGGGAGAAATTGATGCAAAGTACCAAAACGGAAATCTGATAATTATCATCCGATTCCCTAAAACGGACCTGCCTTCCTAATACTGCACATTTTATTCTAAATCTTAAGAAATGATTTTAACTCATTTAACTCTATCTTATTTTCAAAAATTCCCTGTATCCATTTAATGTACTCATCCATATAGTATTTCTGCCCGAAAGCATGGTCTTGCCCTTCTGCCACAACAACAGAAACATCACAGTCGTCATTCTGGGCGTGGGTAATATAATTGATTGTTTCGTCCATTCCAACCATACTGCCCTTTGTGCCACCGGCACTGAATCCAATCATACTGATTTTTTCCTTGTCAATGTGATATTCTTCGCTATGGTAACGCAAATACCTGACCGCCCTTTGCAAATCCAGATATGGGACGGGATATTCATATGGTCAGTTTTTAGGTCAGCACTGTTTCCTGCGACTGTGTTCCAGATTTCAATACGCTTTTCATAATCTTCCGCCTATCCACATGGACAGGCTGTTTTTAATAAATATAAAAATTCCGATTCCAATAACAAATACTGCTATTAACAAAATGATTATTATTTTCATGCTTTTTTCACTGTATTTGAATGTCTCCAATCATAAAGTGTTTTCTTTTTTTATTTTACGGGCATATAAGCGTCAAGATATTCCAGTATCTTCCTCATATATTCCCCATATACTTTATTGTCATTCTGCAGCCCATGTCCCGAATGCTCACATAAATAATAGTCATGCGGGACATGGTTATCTTTTAACGCTTTCAGAAGCCTTTTCGAGCCTTCAAAGGGCTGGACTTTATCATATTTCCCATATGCCACGAGAGTAGGGACGCTGTTTTCATTTATCCAAAGCAGGGCGGAAATATCTTTCATTTCCTCATCATACTCAGGCGTGCCGAACTCCGATTTGATTTCCCTGCCTGCCATTGCCCCAAACATCTCCCGTGCGGCAGCATCGCTTTCCTCGCTTCCAATATCGAACCCATAGCATTTCCAATCCTCAGGGTAAAAAGAGGATGGACCTACCGCCCCAAAGACCATTTTTACAGGCACAGGCGAATCTTCTGCGTCTCGGTAGGCATACAGCAGGGCAAGACAACAGCCAGCGGAACCGCCCGAAATAGACATTTCATCAATAGGATACCCCAGTTTTTCCGCTTCGGCAATTACATGGGGGATGCTTTCTTTTATCTCCATTGACTGGGAGTACACGCTTGCATCGGGATGGTCATCGCTAACCAGAGTATAGTTGATGCCTGCGGTTACGTATCCTTTAGAGCAGAGCCATTCCAAAATCTCGGAATCGCCTGATTTATCTCCGCTTGTAAAACCTCCCGCATGGAGGTATACAACCAAACCGTAACTGCTTCTGGAATCATCGGCTGGAACATAGAGGTCAAACTTATTGGCTTCGCCTTCGCCGTAGGCGATGTCAGTATATGACCTGCCGACCGAATCATTCCAATTAACTTTAAATTCGCCGCCAAATGGGTCATGTTTCATTTTAAATGCGATAGACCCTCCAAAAGCGGCAATAAATGCTGTGACATAGATAAATCCCCACATAACCCTGCCTTTCCTTTTTGCTTTTTTCTCTTTTCTCATAGAAAATTACCTCCGAACATGGTGCCGCCCAGCAAGAAATTCAGAACCGCCCGAAAAACCAGCCGTCCCAAAACTGCCGCTACGACAATGATTATAAATAAAATAAGGATACGCTTTTGTGTAAGTGTCATATTATCCTTCCTTTCTCCCCACTTGATTTTTTGAATTTGATGTGGTATTATTCCTTAAGACATTTGTATTGTCGTTATAATTGTATCAGCGATTTGTGAAATGTCAATAGGAGGAGAAAAAATGAGACAAAACAAGGAAACTGTATCACCGATGAGCAATGAAGGAAGAAATATTTATGTGATAGAACATATAACGGAATCTCTCCTGACACTATTGGAAGATAAGGCGATTGAGGATATTTCCATCAGCGAACTATGTGACAATGCAGGCATTGGGCGGGCTTCTTTTTATCGCAATTACGACAGCAAGGAAGATATTTTAAAGACATATATCAATAAACTGTTTAACGGGTGGAAAAGCGATTGGGAGAAAAATAACAGCATTCCCCTCAGTTCGGCTATCGGAATGATATTTGAACATTTTGAACAGCATAGAGCCTTTTACCATCTTCTAAATGAACGGCATCTTATTTATTTGTTAAAAGACGTCATTTTGGACACTATGGAATTAAAACCAGATTTGCCGAAAGGCGAAGCTTATGCAAAAGCATTTGCAGCATACAGTCTGTATGGATGGATTGAGGTATGGTTTCAAAGGGGAATGCAGGAATCCGCAGAAGAAATGAAGAAGTTATTCCAAAATCAAGGGCTATAATCGGCAGAGAAGTATAGAGAGCTTTTTTATAATTTTTCAGGTAGTTTTGGTGTCGCTGGTCTCGTCTGCCGACTCGGTCGGTTCGCAGCACGAGTGCCACTGGCACTCGCTCACCCCCATATGCCGTTATCTGAGGCCTGATCATTTCTTTATTCATACTTTCCTCTCAACCTTTCTCTGAGTCATAAAATAGACAAACAGCATTACACTTCCCGTCACGATCCAGGACAGGGGATAGATCAGCATCAGCACTTCGAACTGCGTATAAATCCTGCAGACCGTATAGACCCATACCAGCCGCAGCACACAGGTACCGAAGATCGTAATGATCGCCGGTGTCAGGGAATGCCCGATGCCTCTCAGGGCGGCGCCGCTGATCTCATAGGTCGGGATCAGGAAATAAGCACTTAATAAACAGACCATCCGGATGGATGCGTATTCCGCCACCTTCGGCTCGGATGTAAATAAACCGATAAAGAAATTCCGCCCGAATACAAATAAAATACTCATTACCGTTATGACCAGAATAGTGGCAAGCAGGATCTCCCGAAAGATCTTCTTACAACGCGCATAATTTCCCGCTCCAAAGTTCTGGCTGATAAAGGTAACTGCCGCCTGGGAAAATGCAGTTACTACAAAATAGGAATAAAACTCAAAATTCAGGGTAATGGCAGAGCCTGCCACCGCATCTGCCCCATGTCCGTTCAGAGCGGTCTGTATAAATACATTTGCAAAGGAAAATACGGCACTTTGCAGACCTGCCGGAATCCCAATACGAAGAACCTGCGAAAGCTCCCGTCCGGAAATCTGCATATCCCGGAACGATAACCGTATCACGCTCTCCTCATGAGTCAGAAAGAAAAGCACCATTCCTGCACTTAACACATTGGAAACCACCGTTGCTATAGCAACCCCTGCCACGTCCATATGAAAGACGATCACTAACAGAAGATTTAAACCGGCATTCAAAAGACCCGATGCCAGAAGACAGTAAAGCGGCCGCCTGGTATCACCAACGCTCCGAAGGATGGCGGCTCCAAAATTGTAAACCATAATGAAGGGCATACCCAGAAAATAAATACGCAGATACAGGACTGCCTGATCCATGATATCTTCCGGGGTATCCATGAGAGCCAGTGCCGGTTCTGCAATGAAGAGTCCCAGAACCAGAAGAAACAGTCCGCTGATAACCGCAACCAGCATAGATGTATGAACCGTTTTGCTTATGTGCTCTTTTTTATTCTGGCCGATAAAGTTGGCTATGACCACATTCGTTCCGATAGAGATACCGACAAAAAGATTCAGCATCAGGTTGATCAAAGAACCATTACATCCTACTGCCGCCTGTGCTTTTCCAGAAGCATATTGTCCGACCACTGCCACATCAATAGAATTAAACAACTGTTGCAAGATACTGCTGGCGGCCAGCGGCAGGGCAAATGCGATAATCTTTCCGAATAGTCTTCCATGCAGCATATCCATCTGCTTCCCTGTATTTTCGTTCTGCTCAATCGGTTTATCCTCTTCCATTGTCGTTTCCTTCTTTCCTCCACTTGCTTTCTGAGCGTATCCGCGTGCTGTTCCGTATACGGACATAAAACAACCGCGGCTGCTCTAACGTGCAAGCCCCGGCTGTTATATCAGTCATTGATCCGTTTCTATATTATTTTATACAGATACTTTAATACGCCCGTCCAAAATAGACCATCTTTGCAGCCGGCTTTCCACAGTGTACACAGACAGTTCCCAGCTTCTCCTGTTCAAACGGAATACACCTGGTCGTTGCTCCGGTCTCATCCTTAATGGCTGTTTCACATTCGGTCTCACCACACCACATACCCTTGATAAAGCCCTGTCTGGTATCCAGGATCTCCTTGAACTCTTCCCAGCTCCCTGCAGTATGGGTATTGGCATCCCGGTGTGCCTTTGCCTTCTCGAACATATCCTTCTGAATGGTCTCTAATAATTCTCCCGCCTTTGCAGGGATCTCATCGAAGGAAACCGTAATCTTCTCACCGGTATCCCGGCGCACCATGACTGCCTGACCTGCTTCGATATCCTTTGGTCCGATTTCAATCCGGATCGGAATTCCGCGCATCTCCTGTTCACTGAATTTCCAGCCCGGACTCTTGTCACTGTCATCTACCTTCACCCGGAATGCGCCTAATCTCTCCTTCAGTTCTGCCGCCTTTTCGAGCACGCCCTCCTTCTTCTGCTGGATCGGAATGATCATAACCTGTGTCGGTGCAACCTTCGGCGGCAGTACCAGACCGGAATCATCTCCATGCACCATGATGATCGCTCCGATCATACGGGTCGTCATACCCCAGGAGGTCTGATGAACGTATTGCAGTTTGTTTTCTTTATCTGTATATTGTATTTCAAATGCTCTGGCAAATCCGTCTCCAAAATTATGGCTGGTACCGGACTGCAGGGCCTTGCCATCATGCATTAACGACTCGATGGTATAGGTTGCCTCTGCTCCGGCGAACTTTTCCTTGTCGCTCTTTCTTCCCTTGATCACCGGAATCGCCAGTACCTCTTCACAGAAATCCGCATAGACATTCAGCATCTGAATGGTACGCTCCTCTGCTTCTGCCGCAGTTGCATGTGCGGTATGTCCCTCCTGCCACAGGAATTCTCTGGAGCGCAGAAATGGTCTGGTCTCCTTCTCCCAGCGAACCACGGAACACCACTGATTATATACCTTTGGCAAATCCCGATATGACTGGATATCATTTTTATAGAAATCGCAAAACAGGGTTTCTGATGTCGGGCGGACACACATCCGCTCCTGCAGTTCATTCAGGCCCCCATGTGTCACCCAGGCAACCTCAGGCGCAAAGCCCTCTACATGATCCTTTTCCTTCTGCAACAGACTTTCCGGAATGAACATCGGCATATACACGTTCTCAACCCCGGTTGCCTTAAACCGTTCATCCAACTGCTTCTGAATCAGCTCCCATATTGCATAGCCGGCGGGCTTAATTGCCATACATCCCTTCACATTCGTATAGGAAATCAATTCTGCCTTTAATACCACATCGGTATACCACTGTGCAAAATCTTCATCCATTGATGTGATCGCTTCTACCAGCTTCTTGTCCTTTGCCATAATGACTTATCTCCTTTTCCTCTGATCCGGTTTCTGTACTTCCGGGCGAAATCCGCCTCCCGGATTTCTGCACTGAGCTTTATTATAGTAAACTCTTCAAAATTATGCAAGGAATATGTCTCAGGATCATCGATCCCAGACACCGCTGGCATTAAAATGATACCGCTTTCCGCCGATCCGCATCCAGCCGGTCACCATGGAACCATTCGGCCGCAGGTAGTACCAGGCCCCTCCGGTATAGATCCAGCCGGTTGCCATATCTCCACCCGCATTCAGGTAATACCAGGTTCCGCCCACATGTACCCAGCCCGTTGCCATATCTCCGTTCGGATTCAGATAGTACCAGGCTCCATTCACATACACCCAGCCCGTTGCCATATCTCCGTTCGGATTCAGATAGTACCAGGCCCCATTCACATATGCCCAGCCCGTCACCATATCTCCACCCGGATTCAGATAATACCAGGCTCCGCCCACATTGATCCAGCCAGTCGCCATGGCTCCGCCCGGCATCAGATAATACCACGCATTGCCAACGTACACCCAGCCCGTTGCCATCGCGCCACTGGCATTCAGATAGTACCAGGTTCCATCAATAAAGGCCCAGCCCGTTGCCATGGTTCCGTCCTCATTCAGATAATACCAGTTTCCTCCAGTCAGAAGCCATCCAAAATGCGGTCTGTGATTGGAATAATAGTACCAGCTTCCGTTTACATACTGCCATCCATCCGGCAGATCCGGATAACTGACTGTACCGCCCGTGGAACCTCCGGTATTCCCGCCGGTAGAACCGCTGCCGCCTATGGAGCCTCCGGTATTCCCGCCGGTAGAACCGCTGCCACCTATAGAGCCTCCGGTATTGCCACCGGCAGAACCGCTGCCGCCGGTGGAGCCTCCGGTATTCCCGCCGGTGGTTCCGCTTCCGCCTGAAACCTCACCGGATCCGGTACCCGTCAGCCCAGAGGAATCCTTTACTGCATTTGTACGGATATATACATGGTTATTCACGGTACTGATATAGGTTACATACATCTGATTCTGATAGGTGTATGCGTGAAGATCGGATATAATATCATTCGCCAGAGTAGCACCATAGGTAATCCATTGATCATTTTCAAGAGCCTTGACAACGGTTTTCTTACTGGATGCGCCCAGATACAGGATATAAGGGCTGCTCCCCTGGAAGCATATATCCATATCACCGATCGATTCTGTAGTAAAGGACGTTCCTCCTACTACGTTCCATGACGGACTGGCAGCGGTACTGTCTAATCGGTATACATATCCCTGACTTCCGCCGGAAGCAGTAGCAGCAATATAAAAGTAATCTCCATTGGCCCGGATCATGGTATTTCCGGAAGACAGATTCAGATTACCCAGATTTGCCCATCCACCATTCTGATAGGTCTTTACCCGGAGTGCATTATTATTCTGCCAGTCTCGATAGATTACTGCAACTCTTCCGTTACATACAGCAATCTGACCGTTGGCCGCTCTATCCGCTCCGTTTACCGCGTCACCCAGCGTCAGGATGCCTCCTGTGGTATACTGAAATGCATATACATTCTGGCTTTCTTTATCGTAGGTACAGTAGATACCGGATGCATCCGCCGTCATATACAGATCCGTGACCGGAGCATTCACAGTATGTACGGTACTCCATCCGGTTCCGTTCCATTGTGCCAGTACACCCCTGCTGCCATCTGTATAGAAGGTATACACGGAATTATTGTAAACGCACAGAGAATACTGCATACCAGACGGTGCGGTTCCCAGACTGCTCCATCCATTTGCGTCAAACCGGCAGAAGGAACCCTTTCCGGTATTTCTGTCCTTCTTTATATAGTACATAGTGCCATTGCTGTCCATACAGGAGGCCATTGTAATGGTCTGTTCCTGCTCCTGGCCCGTAGTAAGTGTCTTCCAGTAATCGTCATTCCCGTCCTGCGGAAATGTAATATCAAAGGTAATCTGCGATCCACTTGCACTTCCAACATTTTTAATCACGATTCCACTGTTTCTTCCATCGCTGTAGGTGAGTGCCCCTTCGGTCAGTCCCTTGCTCAGATCTGCATTTCCATATCCGGTACGTCCTGACTCCAGAGACAGTACGGATTTTGACAGATATGCATCTCCCCCGTTCTCCGCCTTTTCATGCCCGTTGGCATCATAAGAATCTCCCGGCCGGTATACATACACCACAAACGGTGCTCCCCCGATATTTGACGAATATGCCGTATTGATCCGGTAAACAATAATGCCGGAACCCGGAATCTTTCTGTCATAATCCTCGATCGCAGTTCCCTTTTTTCGATATTCCACTACAAAAAACTCGGTATCTGAATACGGTGTTTTCAGGATCACGGCCTGCTGATTCTTTGTAGCTGTTGTCACATCAGAAGCAGAAGTCAGGGTGTAACCGGCAACAGATTCTGTCACGACAGGCAGATCCAGCCAGCCGGCTATATGCTGACGCATATAGGCAAGCGGATACTGAACCATATAGCTTTCCTGTGACATAATATCCCACGGTCCTACCGGCGTACCGGCCTGATTCCCCTGATACAGATCCGGATAACCAAGCGAATGCATAAACTCATGAATGATAACACCGGATTCCGAGTAGCCAAAGCAGATCTCGCTTTCCGGTATGATGTTATAACTACCGACTCTTAATCCGTTAATTGTGTTATCACCACCGTAATTTGCCTTCTTTCCGGTAATGGATGCTTTTCCTCCCCCGATCAGCTTATCAGAAACTATGATCGTCAGATTATCAACACAGCCGTCCTGCCCCCAGCGGTCAAGAGACATATTGGATAATACGCCCGCATAATCCTGATCCAATTTATCAATTACGGTCGAAACCACAAGCATATCAACGTAACTGCTCGATGCCATCCCCAGTTGAATCGGAGTGATATTCTGACTCTCATACTGCGGGAAGTAATTCTCTACCCGCAAAGCGCCATAGGATACATGATCCATGTAGTATTTTAAAGATCTTCTGGTGGCTGCACTTTCCGCAACACCATCCCCGTTATACAAGCCTGATACTTTACTCATACTCTGGGTCGGACAATTATTCGGATCATATCCCGTCGCATCTGAGTGGTCATGACTGGAATCTGTGAAATCCACAAATACCACCAGATTGGAAAAATTGGAATCCGGCTCTGCTGCTGCCACCTTACTTCCCGGTATGTTTATAAAGGGCACTTCTGTTATCAGGAGCCCGAATGCCGCCACTGTACAGAGTATCCGGCGCATGGTTGTCAATAACCGCTTCTTCATAGAATCCTCCTCCTTAAACCTGCTATCACGAAATACCATGGATTAAAAAATATACTTATGATTATCTTATCATAAGAAGATTGTACTTGTAAATAATTTACACTCTTTTCATCCATTCTATGACCATTCATATTATCCGGTCACCCGGTCATATGCAATCCGCTCAGGGCAGTCCCGCAATATCTGCATCTGATTCATTTACATCCTGACAACGCAAATCAAGCCGACTATATATCGTTTCCAGAAAAGTGCAGATCATACCTTTTCCTTTACAAAGCATTCAAAGGACAGGATTTCCCTTCCCACCAGATAGCCCACCGGTCCCAGAACAAAACCAAAGATCCCGAACAGACGGTATCCGATATACATCAGAAACAGGGTAAGCAGTGTACTCATTCCCAGCTTCTGCCCCAGAAGACGGGGCTCCAGAAGCTGTCGGTTTAATGTGCAGAGCACATACAGGATCAACAGCCCGATCCCCATCTGAATATCGCCTGCCAGAAATCGAAAAACAGCCCAGGGAACCAGGATCGTCCCGCTTCCAAAGACCGGAAGCGCATCTACGATTCCAATCAGGAATGCCAGCATGATCGAATAGGGATTCTTCATGATCCAGAGTCCGATGCTGCAGATTACAGTCTGCGCCAGGGCAATCGTCCCCTCCGCCCGGACATAAACGCCCAGCAGATGCATAACATGTTCCCATACCTGTTGAATATAACCGCACAGTCTGCCCTTCTGAAACAGACGGTGATAGTTCTTCAGCATGCACAGCGTTGCATAAATCATAATAAAGAAAAACAAAAGTGAACTGAAAGCCTGTTTCACTGCTGTAACCGTGCTCGTCGTCAGCTTTGGCAGGACTGTATTCTGAAAATCGGAAAATATTCCCATCAGTACCTCTGTTGCATAGGCTAAGCTGGCTCCATTTTCTAAATGAAGACCGGTATCAATGTAATTACAGCAGCTTCCCAGACCGGTCATGAACTGCTCCTGATAAAAGGGAAGATAAATCACAAAATTTTCAATCTGACGATAAAGAGTGGTCAGTATGACCTTTCCTGTAGCCAGACACAGCCCTCCGGTCAGAAGCATGACCAGAATGGACGCCAGCTTCTCTGACCAGCTCCACTTCTTCATCAGCCAGTCTACTGCCGGACGAAGGATACCGGCAAATATAAAAGCAAACAAAAACGGAACCACTAACGGCAGACAGTACCGGAATGCCACAATGATTCCAATTACTGTACCTGCTGCCAGGATTCCCTTTCTGTATGTTTCATTTTCCCAGATTTTCATTAAGAAACCGCTCATGTCTACCTCATTACCAGGCCGAAAATATATACATTTCGATACTTCATTTATCTGCATTAGTATGAGCGGTTCTGACCCGTTTTTATTCTAAAAATCTTCCATTTCTATAATATCGAAGGCTTCACCCTCCGGCTCGTTTTTAAACACCATATGTTCTCCGGTCACTGGATGATCGAACTCCAGCCGGGTAGCATATAGACCAATCTGCTGATACCTGCGTTTTACTTTCTGAAATCTTGGATTGTACTTGGTATCTCCCCAGATTCCGGCCCCCTGATTCGCCATCTGTACGCGGATCTGATGATGGCGTCCGGTCACTAATTGTATCAATACATAGGACAGAATGCCTTCCTCTGTTTCGAATACATCCAGCACCTCATAATCCAGAATCGCCCTCTTTGCTCCTCTGGTTCCTTTTGCCACTACCTTCGTGGTATTCGTTTTTCCGTCCTTCAGCAGATAGTCTTCTATGGTTCCACTTTCTGCTTTCAGTTCTCCGGTGAGGATTGCCTGATAATATTTTATCATATTGCCGTCCTGTACCTGGTCACTTAGATTCGCAGCGGCCTGCTGGGTTCTGGCAAGCACCATGATCCCGCCAACCGGACGATCCAGACGGTGGACGACTGCAAGATACGGCTCTTCATCCATTTCTTCCTTATCATAAATATAACTTTTGAAATAATTCAAAACGTCTTCATCATTGCTCTTATCTGCCTGGCTTGGAATGCCCTGAGGCTTCAGGCAGACAATAAGGGTTTCATCTTCGTATAATATCGGGATCTTCTTCATTTATGCTTCCTTTCCATTCACTATTGTATCCTGCCACTTTATATATAACACTTCCCATACTGTCCGTTCCCATAAATAACACTTGTCCTCAAATATTAAGCCATTGGATAAATGCAGACTTATCTGTATTATTATAACCCGCATTTTTATAGAAATCCAATACCTCTTTCTTGCTGCTTCCTGTCAGCAGCATCATTTTATAGCAGTTACATTGTACTGCTATCTGCCTTGCATATTCCAGACATTCGGATGCCAAGCCGCGCCCTCTGAAATCTGCATGGGTAACAACATTTTCTAAAAAAGCATATGGACGTACATTTCTCGTCAAATTGGGAATAATAATACATACACATGAAGATACAATTTTTCCATCAACTTCATTTACAATCAAGTGATGATTTTCATCCTCTAAGATTTGTTTCCATGTATTTGACAAACGATCCGACTGTTCGGGGATAGATTTTTCATGTAGAAATAAATACAATTTTAATACTTCTTGTAAATCTTCTTTTATGGCTTCTCTTACCATTCTTATCCTCCTTTGCGTAATATTACAATTTCATCTGATAATTTTCCAGTTGATGGAAGATTCCAGCTATATTCACAACATCCAAATTAATACTAAATACAATAACATAATCCATCTGCTTTGTAACAGCCTCCCGGTAGCCTCTTTTTGCCAAATATGTATCTCTGCAAATGGGAAATTGTAGAGGATTTTCCTCAAGACGATTATATATATGTTCTACTTCATCCAGTAAATGTTTAGCAGCCTGCTTGTTTTTAAACTGATAAATCAAGTGATGTAAAATATTATCAAGCAGTTCCTCCGCGTGTTCTGTAACGCTTAAATTATAAGCCATGTTTTTTTCTCATTTCTGTCAAAGCTATTCGGGCATCCCTTACGCGTCCAGTTTCTATTTGCTGCTCTGACACTTCAATGTCCCTATATACTGCAAGCTGGCGCATAGTGTTCTCATAAACCTCCATGCCCATAATAACCATATCTCCATAGCCATTTTTTGTAATATAAATAGGTTCGTCTGACCTATGGCACATATCGGAGATCTCGGAAGTGTTTTTTAAATCTTTAATTGGTATAATCTGTGGCATTTGTTATCTCCTCTCTGAAAATAAATAAACAATAGATAAAGGTGTTCTTTTATTCTATCCATAATCATACCATTATTATACCATTATATCAATCTAAATATTGGTATACTTTTTGAGATATAAAGACTGGTCAAAAAATATTATTTCGGAAAAGCATGGTTATGAAATTATGTCCATACAAATAGCGAGTATCGGATTGTTATAACCACAATCCTTTTTGTTTCTTGTTTCACACATAATACAGAAAATCATACAGAATAATTGTCGTTCATCCGTGCATAATCAGATTCATAATCGACAGAGCAAAGGATCAGGCCCCGGGCAGGCGCTGTAAAGCCGGCCTGCTGACGATCCCTTCTTTCCAGTACCTCTTTCATGCGCTCCGGAGTCCGGCTTCCCTCGCCTGCCTCAATCAGAGTGCCGGTCAGAATTCGTACCATGTTATATAAGAAGCCACTCCCATGATAGATGATCTGAATCTCATTCTCAAGTGCTTCAATATCAATCGACATTATGGTCCGGATCGTTGATTTCTTCATATGACGATTGGAGCAGAAGCTTTTAAAATCATGCGTGCCAATCAGATAAGCGGCCGCCTGCCGCATCCGTTCTGCTGACAGCTCCTTCTCATGCCGGTACATGTAATTCCGTTCGAATATATTGGAAACCTGTCCTGTGTCAATGCGATAGCAATAGGTCTTCCCTTTCGCCCGGAGCCTCGCATGAAAGCGCTCCGGTACCTTCTCTACCGCAAGAACTGCAATATCACCCGGCAGATAACCATTCATAACATCCCGCAATTCTTCCTCGTCCCAGTCCCTGCTTAAATGAAAGCTGCAAACCTGTCCCCTGGCATGAACGCCGGCATCCGTTCTCCCGGCTCCATGCACCTCCACCGCCCGTCCCTCCAGACGGGTGAGCAGGACTTCCAGCTTTCCCTGTATCGTCTTGCTTGTATTGCCCTGCTTCTGCCAGCCGTCATAACGGCTTCCGTCATAGGCAAGGGTTAATTTGTAATTCATGGATTCCCTCCTTCACTGACACCCATCGTATATATTCATCCAAAAGAGGCTTTTAAACCACTTGAAATATCTTATTAGCAATAATATTATTATATCGTAAAGGGAAAGCACCCAATCTAAAGTGGATGCCCTGTATTCAGGCTAATGAATGTCCTTTTGGACACTGCCTATCCTGTGGGTAGACAGGATAGGCATTTTTATTTCCGCTCGCTTCTCCTATCGAGAAAGATTTCCATAAATATATTTCGTTATTTGTTTAACACCCGTTTTAACATCTGGAAGGCACATAATTTTTTTGCCTCTTTTTTCGATGATGATTTTGCAGTGAAGCCTTCTTCCATTTCAAGTATATGACCTTCACATTCCCAGACAGGATTTCCATTCCTGTCATAGCTCTGCCTGAATTCATATGTAGGAATAGAGAAATACCCACGCCTCGCAAGAGTTTCTAATTGATTAATTGCTTGGGACTTATTGGGGTTCTCTATTTCGGTGCTTATTGTGTTTATCAGGTCGTTTTTTTCCAGATAGTCATAGGCAACCTTGCAGACCGCTTTTCGCGCCTCGCTTTTTGAATTACCGAATCCTCTAAACACCGGCAGGTCGTTCCCTATTTTAAGATAACAGGCAAATTGTATTTTATTAACCCTGCTGTCGCCCAGTACATTAAATGTCTGCGATATTCCATCAAAGGGATAATAGAATGTTGCCTCATAACCTGTTTTTTCAAAATGATAGAAAGGAATGCTCTTATACCTTTTACCAGTCCAATCCTGTATCTGCTTAACATAATCAAGAGAATCCCTTTCAACAAGCTCACTGTCAATATCAAGCATTATCGCAACGACTTCGCGAAGCTCAGAAAGATTCCATTTTGAATCTAACGCCACAGCACCGAGGATCGCTTCAAACAAGTCCTCCTTAACGGAATCCTCTTCCTGAACACGGTTTTTGATATCTCCTTTTCCCATGATCAGATATTCTCCAAGTCCAAGGGTATCTATTTTGCGTGCCAGCATTTTTTTCTCAACCAGTTTCTTTTTAATCTCTGTCAACTCGTTTTCGTCATACTCTGAACAGAATTCATTGTAATCATTATTCTTATCAAAATCATCACATTCACTGAGAAAATATCCGTACTTCTCTGTAAGCGCCATTACAACGATAAAATCAAGAACCTTATCTCCTATAAATTCCAGCACTTCATTATCCTCACCTCTGTTTTCCTTTGAATAAGAACGCCTTACAAAGGCCTGCTGAAGCAGATCCGGATTTTCAAACTGATACCCGATCTGATCCTGAATAAACATAAAGTCATTATTTTCCATAAAAAAATACCTCCTAACATGATTATGCTAAAAGGTAAAACAACGGGTAACAAAATAAAGCCTCGTAAACAGAAGCAGCATTTCTTTTGTTATATAATAATCTAAACTTAATTCTTTGTTGTTACATGTTTATCAGAATTCACTTGCATAAATAATAATAAACACATAAATACAATGTTTTAAATTTAAACTGTTATACCTTATAGCACTATAAATTCTAGCAAAGCAAAATAGATATGTCAAGTACCTTCTAATGACTTCATGATCAGCCTGTACACAACATGGTATTTTCGGAATGCATTATTAAGAGCAAATTATACCAATTTAAAAGAAGGAATTCATGAAACAACCGAGTATTTAGAGTTATTTTTGAGAAATCTTTTACTGGAAGAAAAAAATGAGCTTCATAACCGTACACTGCATATAAGCGGCTTTTTTCAAAGCAATGCAAAAGCGGACATTGAAGCCAAAAAAGTGGACATTGATACTGCAAAAGTGGACATTGAGAATAAAATGCGGGCATTCATGCCTGAACTATCGGATAAAACACTTCGGCACATCCAGACATTACAGGAAGAATGTGGTAATGAAACCGTATTCGGCAGAAGTGTTGTAGAGAATATTACCGGCTTAAAATCTACCAGAGCATCGGAACTGCTAAAATATATGCTTGATGCAAACGTGATTCAGCCAGTTAAAGGGTATGGAAAAGGAAAATATCGTTTTTGTATATAAGATCACCAATCCCTTATTCCCCTGGAAATCTAACAAGCGGTTTCTCTGTTGGATACCGCGATTCACATCCAATGGGCTTTCCAGAACTGATATTATCACATTAAACATACATAAAGGTACTTTTGAGGAAGGAGTACGGAAATTTTCCGTATATAGAAAATAAGCATATATTTATCTTTCGGACGCCCCCCTGCTGCCGGGAGGTGTTCTCCTTTATCCGGTTCTTTAAAATTCACCTTAAAACCCCTTTGTCTGCCCTTATATTAAGAATACTTGCCCAGAATCCGGTTTTTCTTCCGGCACCGGGAGACTAAATTCATTTCAATTTATTTGTCAATCGAAAAAAAATCCGTATTTCAAACTTTAAACCGGTATCCTACGCCCCATATGGTTTCAATATATTGTGGCTTTGCCGTATTCAGTTCAATCTTCTCCCGGATCTTTTTGATATGCACCGTTACCGTTGCAATATCACCAATGGAATCCATGTTCCAGATTTCCTTGAACAGTTCTTCCTTGGTATAGACATGATTCGGATTCGATGCCAGAAAGGCCAGCAGATCAAATTCCTTCGTCGTCAGGATCTTCTCCTCTCCGTTTATGAATACCCGACGGGCAGTCTTGTCAATCTTGATGCCCCGGATCTCAATAAATGCATTCTCCTGTCCGGTTCCGCTTTTCACCAGACGCTCATACCTGGACAGATGCGCCTTTACCCTGGCTACCAGCTCACTGGGACTAAAGGGCTTGGTAATATAATCATCTGCTCCAAGCTCCAGTCCGCGAATCTTATCAATATCCTCCTTCTTGGCAGAAACCACCAGGATCGGTATATCCTTCACCTCCCGAATCCGCTTGCAGATCTCGAACCCGTCAACAGAAGGCAGCATCAGATCCACGATGACGATATCATAGTTTTCCAGCAATGCCCGGTCCAGACCCTTCTGTCCGTCATGCTCAATGCTTACTTCAAAATCATACAGCTCCAGATAATCCTTTTCTAATTCTGCGATTGCCTGCTCATCCTCAATGATCAATACCTTACTCATACTGTTTTCCTCCTGGTTTACTCATAGCTCTTATCAAATTATTCTCATGATTCGTTTATGATCTTTCCTTTTCTTCCTCTGCCCGGGATTCCGGTTCCTGGTACTGCTTCAAAGTAAATGCGATTAACGTACCCTGTCCTTCCTCGCTCTCTGCCCATATCCTTCCGCCATGCTCCTCTACGATCTTTCTGGCAATGGCAAGCCCCAGACCGCTTCCACCGGTGGAGGAATTCCGGGAGGCATCCGTCCGGTACATCCGCTTGAATATCAGTGGCAGATCCTTCTTTGCAATCCCGCAACCGTTGTCCTGAATCTGGATGCATACAAAACTCTCTTCATACGGCATTACCTGAATCCGGATCCGGCGTTCTTCCCTGGAATTATACTTGACTGCATTGGTAACGATATTGCCGATCACCCGGCGGAGCTGTTCCGGATCGGCTATGATCCGGGTTTCCTTCCGGCACTGATTCCGGTATTCCAGTTTCACATCCGCCGATTCCAGATCCATGGAAATATCCTCAATACAGTCATCAAAATAGGATGCTACATTGATCTTGGCAAAATTATAGGGTATGGCATTGTTATCAATCTTCGTATACAGAGATAATTCATTGATTAGAGCATCCATCTCGTTTGCCTTGTTATAAATCGTCCGGATATACCGGTCCATCTTCTCCGGGGTATCCGCCACTCCATCCATAATGCCTTCAACATATCCTTTGATCGCTGTGATCGGCGTTCGAAGATCATGGGAAATATTGCTGATCAGTTCCCGGTTCTCCTGCTCATACCGCATCCGATCGTCTACAGACTCCTTTAGCTTTACCCGCATTTCATTAAAGGACTGGCAGACCTGTCCGATCTCATCATCAGAAAGAACTGCTACATCCACTTCCAGATTCCCTTCCTTGATCCGCTCCGTCCCCTCCTGCAACAGCTTCAGAGGGCGGACAAAGACCCAGTAGATATACAGGGATGTAAACCCGCTGACCAGCATCAGGACACCTACTACCATCAGCATAAGCTCGATCAGGATCTGCTTCATATTCCGAACCAGCCGGTCCGTATAGGTAATGACAAAGATGGAGCCGTTTCTTCCATCGCTTAAGGAAAAATCCTGCTGGCGCAGAAAAAAGGGATTGGAACCATCCACAAATAGTCCGCCTTCAATCTGCTCATTGTCGCCATAAGCCGGGAGAAGCGTATCTAATTCTTCTGTATCTGCTTTTCCCCGAAAATAAATCTCATTCTCGATCCGCACCATAAAAAATGTATTATTTTCCGCCAGACGTTCATTTAATCCCTCCAGATAGGAGCGGTCTAACAACTGGTCCGGATGATTCACAGTATCCGCCTCCAGTTCTTTTAATATCTCCTCTGCAACACTGTTCATGGTCATGACCGGATTGGCATATGGCTCTAAGGTACCGTTTCCTTTGGTTCCGAATACGCTCTTTAAATATATCCTGCCGAATATGAACGTACCGCTGATGATGATCAAAAAGGGAATTAAGACGAGAGGGATCACCAGCATCTTTACCTTATCTGCCATTTTCATACTGATACCGCCTTTCTCTGCATAAGCTGAAATTCTATATGCCCGGGTTCAGTATAACACATGCGCCGGCGGTTGTATCTTATTCTTACCATTTTTAATGAAGTTTTTATAGTTAATCATCAATTTTTTTTATATAAAAGGTTAAGTCTTCTACATTTTTTCCGATATATTAGATAACGAAACCTGTTTTTAGCAGGGATGCTAAAAATTGTCAGATTTACAATACCAAGGAGGGTGATTAAAATGGTTAATGGAGTATCTGGTTCCACTTATACCACGGCTGCTGCAAGCACAACTTCTGCCAATACCAAGGCTGCAGAAAGTACAGTAGCAGCGAAAAATGATGACACTGCAGTTGTATATGAGAAGAGTTCTGCAGGTTCATCAACCAGAAAGAGCGGTAAGGCAAATCGCGAAGTAATGGCGAAGCTGCAGGCAGCTTCTGATGCAAGGCTTGCATCTTTGAAGAGTCTGGTTGAGAAGGTGATCACCAAGCAGGGTCAGACCTATGCTGCTGCGAATCCTTCTGATCTCCTGAATGATTCTTCATTCTGGAATGCGATCCGTACCGGAAACTTTAAGGTGGATGCGGCAACTGCTGCTCAGGCAAAGGCCGATATCGCTGAAGATGGCTACTGGGGTGTTAATCAGACTTCCGACCGTCTGGTTGAATTCGCCAAAGCTGCTGCCGGCGGTGACAGTGAAAAGATCGAGAAGATGCGCAAGGCAATCCAGAAGGGATTTGACGCAGCTAAAAAGCTCTGGGGCGGCGAGCTTCCGGGAATTTCTCAGCAGACCTATGATGCAACCATGAAGAAGATGGATGAATGGGCAAAAGAGGCCGGCATCGCTGAGTAGATGCAGGTGAGCCGGAACAGGCTTATACTAGGAAGAGAAGAAAAAGATCATAAGGTTCCGACCGGAACAGCGTAATTAACGTAGGAAACAGCGGGAATATCAGAAATGGATTCCCGCTGTTTTTACGTCTTACCGTAACGCATCCTTCATTGACTTTACATACGCACCGATCTGCTCCGGCGCATCCTTGCCATACTGCTCTAACAGCTTAATGATCGCAGACCCGACAATGGCACCATCGGAAAGAGCCGCCATCTTCTTCGCCTGCTCCGGCGTTGAGATGCCGAAGCCGATGGCACACGGAATATCCGTATTCTGACGTACCGCCTCCATGATGGAGGCAAGATCCGTTTTGATCTCGCTTCTTGCCCCTGTTACGCCAAGAGACGACACAATATAGAGAAATCCTTCTGCTTCCTTTGCGATCATGGCGATCCGCTTCTCCGAGGTCGGTGCGATCAGAGAGATCAGATCTACACCGTACGTTCTGCAGACCGGCTGAACCTCTTCCTTTTCTTCAAAAGGCAGATCCGGCAGGATCAGTCCGTCAATTCCAATATCCCGGCAGGCAGATAGAAATCGTTCGGTCCCATAGGAGAATACAACATTGACATAGGTCATAAATACAAGCGGAACGCTTACATCCCGGCGGAGTTCTTTTACAAAGGCAAATATCCGGTCTGTGGTCACGCCTCCGCTCAGTGCCCGGATGTTTGCTCCCTGAATGACCGGTCCCTCTGCGGTAGGATCCGAGAAGGGAATCCCCAGCTCGATCAGGTCGGCTCCATTCTCTACAGCGGCCCGGACAGCGGCGGCTGTCGTCTCCAGGTCAGGGTCTCCGCAGGTGATAAATGCAATAAATGCTTTTCCGTTCTCAAATGCTGTTCGAATGTTACTCATGGATATCCTCCCCTCTGTAGCGGGCAATGGCGGCACAGTCCTTGTCACCCCTGCCGGAAATGGTAATTACAATAATCTGCTCCTTCTGCATCTGCGGCGCCAGCTTCAATGCCTGTGCAACAGCGTGAGCAGATTCGATGGCCGGAATGATTCCCTCGGTTCTTGCCAGATATTCAAAGGCACAGACTGCTTCATCATCTGTTACGGGAACATACTCCGCTCTTCCCGTGTCATGCAGATACGCGTGCTCCGGGCCGATACCGGGATAATCAAGACCGGCGGAAATAGAATAGACCGGAGCGATCTGACCGTACTCATCCTGACAAAAATAGGACTTCATACCATGGAAGATCCCCAGTCTGCCGGTCGCGATCGTGGCTGCTGTTTCAAAGGTATCCACGCCTCTGCCTGCCGCCTCGCACCCGATCAGTCTTACATCCTTGTCTTCAATAAAGTGATAGAAGCTGCCGATCGCATTGGAGCCGCCGCCTACACAGGCAATGACTGCATCCGGTAATCTTCCCTCCTTCTGCAGGAGCTGTTCCTTAACCTCCCTGGAAATGACTGCCTGAAAATCACGGACGATCACCGGAAACGGATGCGGCCCCATAACGGAACCCAGACAGTAATGAGTATCGCTGATGCGGGAGGTCCATTCCCGCATTGCTTCGGATACGGCATCTTTCAGGGTAGCGGTACCGGTGGTCACCGGCACTACCTCGGCACCTAACAGACGCATACGATATACATTAAGTGCCTGACGGATCGTATCCTCCTCTCCCATAAAGACCACGCATTCCATTCCCATCAATGCAGCGGCGGTTGCAGTGGCAACGCCATGCTGACCAGCTCCTGTTTCCGCGATCAGACGGGTCTTCCCCATCTTCTTTGCAAGAAGGGCCTGGCCCAGCACATTGTTAATCTTATGAGCTCCGGTATGGTTCAGATCCTCCCGCTTGAGATAGATCTTCGCACCGCCAAGATCCTTTGTCATCTTTTCTGCATAGTACAGCCTTGATGGTCTGCCTGCATATTCATTCAGTAATTCTGTAAGCTCCCGGTTGAATTCCGGGTCATTTTTATAGTGATCATACGCCTCTTCCAGTTCGATCACTGCATTCATCAGCGTTTCCGGTATATACTGTCCGCCGTGAATACCGAAGCGTCCGTTTGGATTTGTCATCGTCTTCCTTCCTTTCTGACAGCGGCAACCATGGCCGCCATTTTTCTTTTATCCTTGTATCCGCCTGTTTCGATGCCGGAGCTGATATCAACCGCAAAGGGCCGAAGCGTCTTTATTGCATCTGATACATTCTCCAGCCGGATCCCTCCGGCCAGAAAATAGGGGCGTTTCAGCTTCTGCGCCAGCTCCCAGTTGAATACAGTTCCTGTGCCGCCGCTTCCGGAGTCCAGCAGTACATAATCTGCGGTACTGTGTTCTGCATCCGCAATGCTGTCAAATGTATCCATGCGAAAGGCCTTTATGATCGGTTTCGTGGTCTGCGTACGCAGCTGCTGTATATAGTCTTCCTCTTCTCTGCCGTGAAGCTGGGCAATATCAAGAATACCCTCCTTCAGGAGTCCGGCAACCGTCTGCGGTTCCTCATCTGCAAACACCCCCACTGCCTTTATTTCAGGAGACAGCAGTCGTTTTAATTCTTCTGCCTGTTTCGGTGTAACATATCGTCTGCTGCCCGGTGCAAATACAAATCCGATATAGTCGGGCTGCAGTTCATTTACCGCTTCGATATCACAGGTGCGGGAGAGTCCGCAAAGCTTGATCCTTGTCATGATGCACCTCGCAGTCTGGCAAGCAGTTCCTTCTTGTCGGATGCCCGCATCAGGGCTTCTCCGATCAGCACGGCATCGGCCCCGATCTCATGAAGTTTTGTTACATCCTCCTCGCTTCGCACTCCGCTCTCGGATACGAACAGGATATCCCGGGGAATCTGTTCCCGCAGTCTGCGGCTGTTATCCGTGTCTACAGAGAAATCTCTGAGATTACGGTTATTCACACCGATGATCCTGGCACCGGCCCTGAGAGCCATCCGGATCTCACTCTCATCATGCGCTTCTACCAGCGCAGACAGGCCCAGACTGTCACAGACTGCAAGATAACCTTTCATCTGCTCCTCCGTCAGAATGGAGCAGATAAGCAGCACTGCCGAGGCCCCCAGCACTTTTGCCTCATAAATCATATATTCATCTATGGTAAAGTCCTTACGCAGACAGGGAACAGATACCGCAGCTGCGATTTCCCTGAGATACTCATCCCTGCCCAGGAACCATTCCGGTTCCGTCAGCACCGAGATACAATCTGCACCTGCCGCCTCATATTCCTGTGCGATCTGCAGATAAGGAAAATCAGGAGCAATGATGCCCTTGGAGGGGGAGGCCTTCTTGCACTCGCAGATAAAGGAGAGTCCCGGTGTTTTCAGTGTCTCCTCAAAGGAGAAGCTTCCTTTGGGGAGCAGGTCTGCCTGCCGCTGCAGCTCCTCCAGTGATATTTTCTTTCTTGCCTGCCTGACACGCTCTCTGGCATGATCTGCAAGCTGGTCCAGTATCGTCATGCTTCTACCTCCGGCCGGTTGCTGACTTCAATCAGCTTATTCAGGGTGTCCGTTGCTTTACCGGAATCAATGAGCTCTGCGGCCAGTGCAATTCCTGCTTTCATACTGTCAGCCTTGCCGCCGATGTAGAGTGCGGCACCTGCGTTCATTAACACTGCATTCCGCTTGTGTCCTTTTTCGCCATGTAAGATTGCCCGGGTGATAGCCGCATTTTCTTCCGGCGTACCGCCCCTTAGATCCTCCCTGGTACAGCGTTCAAAGCCGAAATCCTCCGGCGTGATGACCGAGGATCGATACCAGCCATCCTGAATCTCACAAATCGTAGTCGGTGCGCTCATGGAGATCTCATCCAGTCTGTCCTGTCCGTATACAACCATTCCCCGCTTAACGCCGAGGCTGATCAGCACCTGTGCCAGCGGCCCGACCAGATATTCGTCATATACGCCGAGAAGCTGCATGGAAGGCGTGCCGGGGTTGGTCAGCGGCCCCAGGATATTGAATACGGTGCGGAAGCCAAGCTCCTTACGGATGGCTCCTACGTACTTCATGGATGTATGGTATTTCTGTGCAAAGAAGAAGCACATACCGGCTTCCTCCAGCAGTTCGATGCATCTTGCCGGACTCTGCTGAATGTTTACGCCCAGCGCTTCTAAGCAGTCTGCGGTTCCGCACTGGGAGGATGCGGCGCGGTTGCCATGCTTTGCGACCTTCATGCCCCCTGCCGCCGCAACCAGAGCGGAGGTGGTAGAGATATTGAAGCTGTGAGCGTTATCTCCTCCCGTACCGACAATTTCGAATAACTCCATGCCGGTCTCAACCCTTGTGGCATGATCTCTCATGGCCGCGGCGCAGCCTGCGATCTCATCCGTTGTCTCTGCCTTGGCACTCTTGGTGGAAAGAGCAGCAAGGAATGCGGCATTTTGTGTAGCGGAGGTTTCTCCACTCATGATCTCATTCATTACGGCATATGCCTCTTCATAGGTAAGGTCTTCTTTGTTGACTATTTTTACAATGGCTTCTTTGATCATAATCTATATCTCCTTAATAAAATTTCTTAGCATTGTGCTTCCGTCCGGGGTCAGTATGGATTCCGGATGAAACTGCACACCATAGACGGGATATTCTCTGTGCTGTACCGCCATGATCTCACCGTCAGCGGTACGCGCGGTTACCTTTAATTCTGCCGGAAGCGTACCGGCATCTGCTGCAAGAGAATGATAACGTGCTACAGGCGCGATCGCGGGACAGTTCCGGAACAGCGGACAATTCATATCGAACCGGACATCCGACTGCTTCCCGTGCATCAGCTCCTTTGCGTAGGTAATAACGGCTCCGAAGGCGGCGCAGATTGCCTGGTGGCCGAGACAGACACCGAGAATTGGAATGTCGGTTCCGATCGTTCTTACAGTGTCAATGATGATGCCGGCATCCTCCGGTCTGCCCGGCCCCGGAGAAAGGATGATGCGTTCCGGCTTTAGGTTCCGGATCTCTTCTATCCGCATTTCATCGTTGCGGATCACCTTAATATCCGGCTCAATCTCACCGATCAGCTGATAGAGGTTGTAGGAAAAGCTGTCGTAATTATCAATCAATAGGATCATAGTTCTTCCTCCTGTGCAAGCTGCAGTGCCCGCAGAGAAGCGCGGGCCTTGTTCAGACATTCTTCAAATTCCTTCTCCGGAACGGAGTCTGCTACAATGCCGGCCCCTGACCGGACAAAGACCTTGCCGTTTTTCTTATAAGCAATCCGGATGGCGATACAGGTATCCATGTTGCCGGTGAAGTCAATATAGCCGATGGCACCTCCATAGATACCGCGTTTATTGTTTTCAAGCTCTCCGATGAGCTGGCAGGCCCGGATCTTCGGTGCGCCGGAAAGGGTTCCGGCCGGCAGTACCGCTTCGATCGCATCCAGCGCGTCATATTCCTCCCGGATTTCTCCCCGTACTGTAGAACCGATATGCATTACATGGGAGAAGCGTTCAATGGAATGCAGCTTCTCTACCTGAACCGTACCGAACCTGCTGATCTTTCCAAGATCGTTTCTGCCAAGGTCAACCAGCATGTTATGCTCGGCAAGCTCCTTTTCATCGGCAAGAAGCTCTGCCTCCAGTGCGGCATCCTCTTCGTCCGTTCTGCCCCTCGGCCGGGTTCCTGCCAGCGGGAAGGTATGCAGAACGCCCTGCTCCAGCTTCACAAGGGTTTCCGGTGATGCCCCGGCCACCTCTACGTCTGTTCCTGAAAAATAGAACATATATGGAGACGGATTGATGGTACGCAGGACACGGTAGGTATTAAGCAGACTGCCCTCAAAGGGTGCACTTAACCGATTGGACAATACGATCTGGAAGATGTCACCCTCGCGGATATACTGCTTTGCTTTTTCTACCATGCCGCAGAACTGTTCTTTCTGGAACAGCGGTGTTACCTCACCCAGCAGTTTTCCGCCCGGTTCTTCTTTCTTTTCACCATTTCGCAACAACTCTACAAGCTGCTTTAGTTCTGCTATCGCCTTGTTATATTCTTCCTCCGGCTCATCCAGGGACATATTGACAATGAGGATGATCTTCTGGCAGACATGATCAAAGGCAATGACCTTATCAAAGAGCATCAGGTCAACATCCTGAAAGGCTTCCGTATCCTCTACCCGGCATCTTACCCCCGGCTCGCTGTATCCGAGGTAATCATAGGAGAAGTATCCTACCAATCCGCCGGTGAACGGTGGAAGCTCCGCCAGTTGGGGACTCTTATACTCCGCCAGGATCTGGCGAAGATAACCCGATGGATCATCGGTCCGGAAGCTGGTGCTGCCAACCTTCATTTCTCCGTCTATGCAGGTAATCTCCAGCTTTGGATGAAAGCCCAGGAAGGTGTAACGCCCCCATTTGTCATCGGCCCGGGCGGATTCCAGCATATAGCAGTGTGTCGATGCCTGCTTTAATATCTTCATTGTCTCGATCGGTGTGGTGAAATCAGATATGATCTCACAACTGACCGGCAGTACCTTATAGCTGCCGGTGGCTGCAATCTTCTTGACCTCCTCCAGATCTGGTGAAATCTTCATATTCATTACCTCCTTTGTTCTGCTTGTGAAAACGTTCCCTTAGCCCCGCCCCTGCTCAGGCCACAGACCGCCTGTTTCACAGGCTTTCACTGCTCGCGGGGCTCCCGGCCGCAGTACACAGTTCAGCCCACGCCCCTGCTCAAGCCACAGACCGCCTGTTTCACAGGCTTTCGCTGCTAACGCAGCTCCTGTCTGTGGCTGGCGGGGCGTTCCCTCATCCCGGTCAATCTGTGTGCATTCATGCAAGCATGATGCGCACAGATTGGCCCGGGATGGCTGAACTGTTGCAACAAAAAACGTCCCTGACAGAGCTATAGACTCTGTCAAGGACGAATAATTCAACACTATCCGCGGTGCCACCTTGGATTCATAGGAATGACCTATGCACTTTACAGGATACCAGCATATCCCCGGCAAATGACGTCTGCCTGCCACGTCGCAGAATACTCTGTGAAATTCACATTTGACTGCGCCCTCAGCGGTCCATTTGACAACTTGTTTCTTACCCGACTCTCAGCAACACGGGCTCTCTGTAAAGGCATCATTGCCGTTATCTCCGCTTCAACGGTTTACTCTATTAAACTGTGGGTGTATTATAGCACCGCAGAATTTGTTTGTCAATTATTTAATATTCTAATTTTCCCTTATAATTTCGCATATAAAATATTAGTACTATAATAAATGACAGGCTTTGGGCAACTGCAATTCTCACAACCTGCAGTTCATCTACTCCTGTATCAGATATTACATGAAAAATATTAATAATTGTGTTATTAACGAAATGGTCACTCATACTCATATATAAACTACCCGTCATTTTTGCAAGAAGACAAAATTTAAAACCGATAATACCCGAAGTAATTACCAGCATTATCATATTTACAAGAAGTCCGCTCACTCCGATCATTCCATCACAATAACTTCTGACAGGAGCCATAATATGCCATACACCAAATAGAACGGAGGAGATTATCGCACTTACAATAAATGAATATTTATATTCAAGCATTTTTTGAAACAATCCTCTAAACAGGCCTTCTTCCATAACCACATTGATGATATTACCAAGAATACAAATGATAAAGAAAATAAAAGCTGTCTGATTCCCAATATTTCCATCAATCGCATACGCACTCACATAAATCTGAACCATTGCAAATTTATTCTGAACAATAAGGATCAGTATTTCAGTTATATACGCTACAATAAACACAGACAGCCCGAATCCGAGTCCTTTCAGTAAATTGCGTAATACATTATTTTTTCCAAAGCCTATGTCTTTTAGATTCATGCCATACAGTTTTGCAACGGAATAGAAAATCATAATGCCTATGAGTTTGTGAATGAACGCCTCACCCCAAACTGTCTGGTCTGTTCGTAATATAAAATATTCAAAGCCACGAAATACAAAGCACGAAATATAGATCAGCAATACAATAAATACTATTTTGCTATTTTTGTTTGGCATATTATAACGCTCCTTTACTAAATTGCATTTACTACTCTTTTTTAATAATCCGGATAAGCTCGTTAATTTCATTTGCTTCCTGTTTCATATGCAGTATGTTTAAAATAATTGAAATCACATATACTGCCATACTCATGAGAACCAGAACAAAAAGCGGTGTGCTTGTATACCAGTGAAAGACTGCACCAAATAACAGTGATACGGCAACAGTCAGAATAATTTCTAATACAACTTCAACTGCTAAATACTTTATTTCAATTTTATACATTAATAAAAGTATCAAATGCACAACAACATTTAACAAAAGCACTTGAAAAACTGTTTCAATACAAAGAAATTCCGCACTATAAAATGTTGCAATAATAGAAAGCAATATCAAAGAAAGTCCTGTTGTTGCAAAAATATTTATGAAACCTCTTTTCATATGCCTGTTTCTCCTCTCAATGCTTGTTTTACTTCACTCAAATAGTTACGATTAATATAAACCCGTTCGTTATTTTTTAGTGTTGCTTCCATCCTGCTATTAAAAATCGGTTTAATGCTATCCATGTAATGTATATTCAAAATGCAAGATTTACTGATCTGAACAAAACCATGATTTTTCAGTTGCTCTATAAGCTGATATAAACGAAAATCTGTATGATAAACTTCTTTTTCAAGGCAGACGAAGGTTTGTTTATCGACACTTTCTATATAATAAATATCAGAAGCATTTATCATCCGCTCTATTCCATCATTATCGCACTTAATCTGCAGATCAACGGATTTCAACAATTCTACAATACGCTGGAGATTTTCTTTGTCTTTGCCATATTTAACAGTCACTTCAATATCGGTACAGGATAAATCCTGTTCTAATTTAATTATCATCAGGGCGTTCCTCCTTGCATGGATTATATCAAAATCTGCTCTATAATTGAATGTTCTTATCGCTGAAATACATTTCTAAGCTACCAACATGCAGAATAAAAGCACTAGAGCTTTTAACGCACATTCAGAGCAGAGAGTAGTTTTCAATCAGTTCTTCATATCCCATATGCATTGTGTTATAATTTGTCATGAGATTTTATAAGGATTTATACAAGGCCTTTCGTCTATAAAATCAATAAAAAATGTCAATCAGGCTGGAGAATTGTTGTCTATGGATATGAAAAGAACACAAGACTACTATGAACAATTAAGCTATAATGATTCGTGCAGTTGTGCTTATTGTCAGAATTACATTAGGCAGATTAAATGCGAATATCCGGTTATCGCAGAATATTTGCAGGAATTAGGTATTGATATTGAGAAGCCTTTTGAAACTATGCCTTTGGAACCGGATAGCGATGGATATATTGAATATATAACGGCTCAGTATATTGTTTGTGGAGAACAAACAGGATTTGAAAGGATAACGATAGATTCTGTCAGTATAGATATTGCCGATTTACATCCATCCACAAGAATAGAAGAACCGCATTTTATTATAGAAATCTATCCCATTCGTTTAAAGTGGGTCATGCCGCCGGTTTCCGGTTTTGTGGAACCGTTCCTGCCGACTATTGGGTAATCAGAGGATCGGCTCCATCTCTGCTTTTGCCGGTGAAAATGGTTCCTATACGATCCCCCTTTATTACTTTATAAAGGGCCGCAGGATGCTTGCCGTTTGTGATTATGGTGTCAATCCCTTGTGACGTGGCCAGCCTTGCCGCCTGTAATTTTGTTTTCATACCGCCGGTTCCCCGGCGGGAACCGGTGCCGCCTGCCAGTGACAGAACCCTTTCGCCAATGACTGATATACTGTCAATCAGCTTTGCATCCGGGTGCAGACGCGGATCACTGTCATAAAAGCCGTCAATATCAGAAAGGATCACAAGGCTTTTGGCCCTGCAAAGCACCGAAACAACTGCTGATAGTGTATCATTGTCTCCGAAAAGCTTATCCTCCGACTGTATTTCCGTATAGCTTACAGAGTCGTTTTCATTGACAATAGGAATAATCCCCATTTCCAGCAGCGTATTAAATGTATTGATCAGATTTTCCTTCTTTTCCTCGTTTTCCATATCCTCTGCGTTCAGCAGAATCTGTGCTACTGTCTTATCATAGTCGCCGAAAAACTTGTCATACAGATACATGATGCTGCACTGCCCCACAGCGGCGGCAGCCTGCTTCAGCCGCATACTGGCAGGACGTTTTTTCAGCTTCAGCTTGTTTGCACCTACTGCAATGGCACCGGAGGATACAAGGATCACTTCATATCCCATATTCTGAATATCCGATAATACACGGGCAATACAGTCAAAGACTTTCAGATCATTCTGTCCGATTTCATTTGTAAGTGTGGAGGTGCCTACCTTAACGATAATCCTGTTATAATATAGTCCCATGCTCATACCTCGATAATCGCCGGAATATGATTTACAGCCTGCAAAAAAGTGTCTGTAATGTATTCCGTTTTTATTTTCATGTAGCTTGTAGTTAATCCGTCACTGCATCCGTACCATTCGGAATCAGCAACATCTTTGTCTAAGACGATCTGGACTGCGTTCTGCTTATCCAGTATGGCACTGAAAACAGTTGCGGCCCCGATCTTAGTGCCTAACATTGTTTCCATAAACTTTGCAGGTGCAAAGGAAACACCTAACGCATTGCTGAAATCCCTGGAACGGAACGGCTTGCTGCCTGTGGTAATAAACAGGTAAAAGACCGTCTGCTGTCTGTTACATAAAAATAATGTTTTTACCATTTCCATATCCAGTTTCTTATTAATTGCAATGCAGTCCTCCATGCTGAGCACTTCGTCCGTTTCCACACATTCAAAGAGGATCAGCCGCATGATTCATGATCTAGAAAAGGAATGGAACCTATCACTTCTTGAACGCAGCCGGGCGGGGGGGCGTATAACATCCGACGGCCTGGCGTTGCTGCCTTATGCAAAGAATGTCTGTGAGGAATATCAGAAGCTGCAGACGCAGGTTGACGAAATCAACGGTCTGCAATCCGGCATCATCAGAATAGGGACGTTTTCAAGCGCAGCTACACATTGGCTTCCTAATATTATAAAGAGGTTTCAAAATGATTATCCCAACATAGATTATGAGCTGTTGCTGGGGGATTACACGGAAATTGAAAACTGGATACTGGAGGGGCGTGTTGACTGTGGTTTTCTTCGGCTGCCTGCACACCCCGATCTGGAAACGTGCTTTCTGGAACAGGACAGACTGCTTGTTGTACTGCCGGAAGATCATGCCTTTGCAGATTGTGAGCGTTTTCCTGTGAAAGCCCTTGCCGATTATCCCTTTATGCTGCTGGAAAAGGGGGCAAAGCCAGAAATTTCTGAAATTTTTGAACGATGTAGTGTTTCTCCCAGGATACAGTTTACGACATGGGATGATTACGCTATTATGTCTATGGTGGAGAGCGGTCTGGGTATCAGTATCCTGCCGCAGCTTATTCTACGGCGTGTGCCTTATAAAATCATAACCAGGGAGCTGGATGTTCCGGCATTCCGCAATATCGGGCTTGCCCTCCGGAGCAAGAAAAACTGTTCTTTCGCAATGAAACGGTTTATGGAATATATGCAATACAGAAGCACATCATAAGATCTGCTCCATCCCCACCTTGTACGGTTTCAGCCCGCAGGCCTCATAAAACCGCATGGCGCTTTCATTACAGCTCCAGACATTTAACGTAACATTATAGCAGTGATGCTCTCTTGCAAAATCCAGGACTGCCTGATAGAGTATACTTCCGATCTTCTGTCCGCGCATTGTCTCATCCACACACAGGTCGTCCAGATACAGGGTACGGATGTCCGTCAGGATATTGTCCCGGACATGCTGCTGAAATATACAGAATGCATAACCCAGAACAAAATCCTGCCCGTCCACCGCCACCAGTACCGGACGCTCCTCGTCTTTTAAAATCTCCTTTAACTGCTCGTCCGTATATTTCCTGGCACCATATCGAAACAGGTCCGGTCTTCCGTTATGATGTACCAGACAGACCTGATATAAAAGTGCATGAATCCGCTCAATATCCTTTTCTTCTGCTCTTCTTATCTTCATCTGTTTTGTGTCCTTTCATCCGATCTATGCGTCCTTCAGGAATGCCACATAACCCTTCTTCGTCTCATACACATCCGCCTTGCTGGTCAGTTCCCATGGTGCGTGCATATTCAGCACTGCTACCCCGCTATCAATCACTTCCATACCATATAAGGACAGAATGTATGCGATGGTTCCGCCGCCGCCGACATCTACCTTTCCCAGTTCTGCTGTCTGATAGGCAACCTGATTATCGTCTAAGATCTTCCGCAATGCTCCCATATACTCTGCATTGGCATCGTTGGACCCTGATTTCCCCCTGGAACCGGTGAACTTATTAAATACCATGCCCCGGCCAAAATATGCAGCGTTATTCTTTTCATAGGATGCGGCATACAGCGGGTCATATGCGGCACTGACATCAGAGGATAACATGCGGCAATTCTTCAAGCATCTGCGCAGGGTCAGCTCGGAGTATTCCCCTTTGGCATCCAGTAATTCAGCTACCGTATTTTCAAAAAACTTAGACCTCATGCCGGTCGCTCCCACGCTTCCGATCTCTTCCTTGTCTGTCAACAGACAACAGGTTGTCTTCTTTACTTCCTTTACCTCTAACATGGCCGCCAGGGAGGTGTAAGCACATACCCGGTCATCCTGCCCGTATGCCAGGATCATGCTTCGATCAATCCCGGATTCTCTGGCCCTGCCTGCCGGAACCACTTCCAGTTCTGCAGAAAGGAAATCCTCCTCTTCCATGTCGTACTGTTCTTTGAGAAGATTTAATACATTCCTCTTTACGCCTTCTTTTTCCTCATCCTTCACCGGAAGACTGCCGAACAGGATGTCCAGGTTTTCACCTTCAATGACCTTATTCGCCTTCTTTTCCTGTTGCTCTCCGGCAAGATGTACCAGCAGATCCGTTACGCAGAATACAGGATCGTTTTCCTTTTCCCCGATCACAATATCAATCACGGAACCATCCTTCTTTACAACAACGCCATGGATTGCCAGCGGCAGAGTGACCCACTGATACTTCTTGATACCACCATAATAGTGGGTATCCAGATACGCCATATCTCCATTTTCATATAACGGATTCTGCTTGACATCCATGCGGGGAGAATCTATATGGGCGCCCAGAATATTCATCCCCTGCTCCATGGGTGCGGTTCCTACGTTGAATAACGCAATGGTTTTCTTCATGCATACAGCATATACCTTATCGCCTGCCTTCACGGACTGCTTTTTTCCCAGTATTTCCTCCAGGTTCACGTAACCGGCGGCTTCCGCCTGCTTCACAATCTCTGCAATGCATTCCCGTTCGGTCTTACCCGCATCCAGAAATGCCCGATAGTCCTTGTTCAGCTTTTCTAATTCCTTTAATTGCTTTTTCGTGTAACTCTTCCATGCATTTGGCCGTTCCATGTATTGAATCCTCCTGTCTCAGCTAACTCACATTCACTGCATTCAGTATAGTACAATTTATGGCTTACTGCAACCTGTCCAGCTATGAACGGAGCCTGTACTGCCATACTGTACAGATCGCTTCTCTAACAAGTATCGCCAAATGCGCCCGGGTTTATAAGTTGACTGGTCTGGCTTCCAAAGATGGATACTCCCAAATGATATGGGTTGCTCTTACGAGCGTTGCCTATCCTGTGGGTTAGACAGGATAGGCATTTTATTTTTTCTCTTTTATCCCTTCACAATCACAAGCTTCTGTCCGGCAGTCAGTTCATCCCGTTCGAGCTGATTGACCTTCCGTATGGTGTCGATAGAGGTATAATACCGTTTTGCAATGTTCCACAGGGTATCCTCCTCCTGTACCATATAACCGATGATCCCGGCAAGCTGATTCATCTTCTCGTAATCAATCTCGGATACGCTCATATCTGTGATCACCTTGCACTTTTTACGGGCAAATGCAATGATGCTTAAGTTTACCACAGCCTTGATCTCCACCTCATCACTGCCCAGCATGATACTGCTGATCTGCTCTAAGGTCGGACGGATATGATAGATGGTATCCGGCGACAGATCCTTTGCCTCCACCAGATAGGTAAATGGCAGAAAACCGGTCAGCGAATTCATCGGACGGGTATCGTCCTCTGCTATGTAAATGATCCGGACCTCAACTGCACCTTCAATCTGAAGTCCTTCTTCCGTGGTGCTGGTATCGTCTACCTTGACCGTTCCCTCGACATAACATACCTGTAATATTCCAGCCTGGTTTTCCTTGCGTTTGATCCGCTCTACGATACGGGTCTTGGCATTGTTCCGCGTCAACAGGGATTCGTAATCAAAGGTTTCCGTTTCCACATTAATGCACGCACTGGTGGAGAACATATCTCCAAGGAGATCTAATTCCTCTTCCTGATAAATGCGGATCTCCAGCTCCAGATTGGCTTCCAGGTTCAGGATACGTTCCTCTCCATCCTCATCCGGTTCTACCAGCAACTGGGTCTCCCCCAGTACCACGCCGATATCCGCAGTCATTCCTTCCATGGAACCTACGCAGTCTACTTCTCCGGTAAATGGAATATCCAGATTAAGATATTGCAGAGGCATCTGCTCCTCAGCCCGGTAGATCAGGAATATCTCCAGCTCGCCGCGAAGCCCGATCTTATTGTCAAGAGGCTTGCTTTCTACTTCGTTGACCGTTACCGAATGCCAGATCAGATTCCGGATATTCGGCTTGCTCTGTGGAATCGGTATCTGTTCCCGTACCCGGAAGATATCCTTCTGGTCGGCAACTGTCCGGGTATACGGCACCTTTTTATACATGCACTGTATATTATCCCCGTTTTCAATGCCCTCTGCCCCTTCAATGATATCCTGCTCCGTCACGTCGATCTTCATCTGGATCAGACCCTTGACCTCAATCTTCCGGGAGTGGATCATGGAAATATTCAGATCCTCCATCTCACAGCTTACGCTGGTATCATAAGAGGGAAGCAGATCATCCACGTTGATCGTTTCCTCAAAAGGAACGCTGCCCTCCATGGAGTCTAATTCGCCTTCCGCCTTGGCTACAGAATACAATATCTTATAGCTGACATGTCCCTTGACCCGTATCCGGTCCACCATAGGTTCGGTATCATCGATCACGACCTGCCCCTGGCTGATGATGATCTTATCAATATCCTGTCTGCTGTCTGATACATTGAAATCTTCGTCTATCGTAAGCTGTACATGCTTTGATACCTTGTGGTTATTCGTTCGAATCTCTTTCTTCACTAGCTGCATGTGAATACCTTCCTTTCCTGTCCTGTGATCTTTGCGTTACTCACCTGACCTCTATTTCGCTGATACTATTCTATGAGCCAGAATAAGAAATATTCCTTGATAACGATTTTCAGTTTATTCATATACAACCGGAAGATTCTGATTTTCACATTTTACTGCAATATAAGGATAGGTCATACCGTCAATCTGAATGGCTTCACCCTCTATCCCGATCAGATTCGTATCAATATAAACCGCCTGTGATGTGCGGTAAAGGGAATTGACCGTTACCGAACAGCCGCCCCGGTTCTGAGCCCCGTAGCCTACCACAATATACATATATTCCCTGGTGGTAAAGGTGAGCTTAAAGGGAGCTGTTTTCTTTTCCTCAATGATGTCCAGCAGCTCGTTTGGCAGTCTCCCCGCTTCGCAAACCGTAAAGTCCAGGTCTACCCGCTCCTCTTCTCTGGAGATCGCCTCCCTGTATTCTGTATTCCCCTCTCCTAAAACATAATTCTTAATAAAGATACAGCAGGCGCCGAGGATAAATACAGCCATGCATATATGTATGAATCGTCTCATGGAATCCTTTCCTTCCATCGTCTTTTCATTAATATATGCATGATGTTAAAGGATAGATTACAGCAATGATTTCCAATTTGTCCCGTTGCCATTTAAAAAATATGCGGGTATAATAAACCCTGACATATGGTGTCAGGGTTTTAGTGTTATTCTGTCATGGAAGGAGGATACAGGGATGCAGGAAAGCAGATTGTTCAGGATCGTATATTACCTGCTTGACAAGGGACAGGCTACCGCCCCCGAACTAGCAGAGAAGTTCGAGGTGTCAGTCCGGACGATCTATCGGGATATTGATGCCCTGAGCGGAGCCGGTATTCCCATTTATACCGAGACAGGGAGAAATGGCGGTATTCATCTGCTGAATGACTTTGTGCTGGATCAGGCTGTTTTATCAGTGGAGGAAAAGCAGGAAATTCTCACTGCATTGCAGAGCATGAATACTGCACAGAATAGTAACGACAGTCCGACCTTACAGAAGCTTTCCGCAATCTTTCAGCTTCATTCCGGGAACTGGCTTGAAGTAGATTTTTCCAGATGGGGAAACAAATCGTTTGACAATGAAAAATTTGAATTACTGAAATCGGCAGTCATTCATTGCAGAGCGGTTAAAATCCAATATGCAGGCGCTTATGAAGATATCCGCGAACGGATCGTGCAGCCAGTAAAGCTTGTTTATAAAGCAAAGGCGTGGTATCTGAAAGCATTTTGCACGGAGAAACAGGACTGGCGGATATTCAAATTAAACCGTATTTTAGAACTGGAGGTTTTGAATAAGCAGTTTCAGCATCGGGATTTTCCGGAACCAGCCGACACCGCCAGGGATGAAGGCACACAGATCGTACTTCGGTTTCCGAGGGAACTGTCCTACCGTGTTTTTGATGAATTCGATCAAACGCAGGTACAGCGACAGGAAAACGGGGATCTGATCGTTTCTGCAGAAATGCCGGAGGATGGGTGGCTGACAGGATTTCTGCTGTCATTCGGAACGCAGGTGGATATCCTTTCCCCTGCTTATCTGAAAGCCGTCATAGCAGAACAGGCAAAATTAATATATGAAAAGAACAAACCCTGACATGATATGGTATAGAGAAAGGAGCCAGAACATGGGAAGACCAACAACAAAAACTGATTTATTAACCGCAGCAACTGAAAATTTTGAGAAGCTGAATACTCTGATTGCCGATCTGAGCGAGCAGGAGCTGTCTACACCCTTTGATTTTTCCGGTGATGCGAAGAAGAAGGAGGCACATTGGAAAAGGGATCGTAATCTCCGGGATATCCTGATCCATCTCTATGAATGGCACCAGCTTTTGCTTAACTGGGTGCAGTCAAATCAAAACGGTGATCCGGAACCGTTTATTCCGGCGCCATATAACTGGAGGACCTATGGGGATATGAATGTGGAGTTTTGGAAAAAGCATCAGAACACATCCCTGGAGGATGCAAAGGACATGCTCCGGAAATCCCATGCGGATATTATGCGATTAGCAGAAACCTTTTCCAATGAGGAGCTGTTTTCCAAAGGCGTCTACCAATGGGTCGGCGGAAGCACATTAGGCTCCTATTTTGTCAGCAACACATCCAGTCACTATGACTGGGCCATGAAGAAGCTGAAGGCACATCGGAAGAATTGTGCCGGTCAGTGAGGTTTGCCGCCATGCATTTTGTGAAAGCAAAAGGATTGTTATCTTCTAAAAATGAAATGAACTTATTCCGTGGCTGCTCCCATGGCTGTATCTACTGTGATTCCAGAAGCAGATGCTACCATATGGAGTATGCCTTTGAAGATATTGAAGTCAAGGAGAATGCCCTTGATCTGTTAGAGCATGCCCTGAAGCATAAGCGGAAAAAATGTATGATCGGTACCGGCTCTATGACAGATCCTTACATTCCTCTGGAAATGGAACTGGAAACCGTTCGAAAGGCACTGCAGCTGATTGATGCGTACGGCTTTGGATTTACAGTGATCACGAAATCCGACCTCATTCTGCGGGATCTGGATCTTCTGCAGAAAATTAACGAAAAGACAAAATGTGTTGTACAGATGACCTTAACTACCTATGATGAAGCACTATGCAGAAAAATTGAGCCGAATGTAAGTACGACGAGGGAACGTTTTGCTGTATTAAAACGATTGCGGGATGCGGGAATCCCTACCGTCGTATGGCTGACACCGATCTTACCGTTTATCAATGACACGGAGGAGAATATTGCCGGTATTCTGGATATGTGCATAGAGGCAAAGGTCTATGGGATTATCTGCTTTGGCATGGGGCTGACACTGCGGGAGGGAAACAGAGAATACTTTTATGCACAGTTAGACCGTCTGTTTCCCCATCGAAAAGAGGAATATATACGAACATACGGAGATCAGTATATCATTGAAAGTCCTGACAGCAACCGGCTGATGAGATTACTGGATCAGACCTGCAGCAGGAACGGGATTGTTCATGATAATGAGCAGATCTTTCAGTATCTGCATACCTTTGAGGAAAACGGAACTGCCCGGCAATTCAGTCTCTGGGATTTTGAGATGAAATGAGATACGGTTAAGACTACATCTGATGCCGGACGATCCTGTACTCATCTCCCTGCTGATAATATGGACATTCCCGATAATTACCGCTTAAGAACCGGCTCATTTCATCCTCGTCCAGTTCCATCATACAGGCATAGCACTCATACTCATCATCATATTCATAATTCATACAGCTTTCACATAAATCTGCCATGTCATCCTCCTTAATGATCCTAAGTTTATTTTCAAGAGTAAATTATGTTTTATCATGGATATTCCGGTTACAGGACTACTTTGCACAATTTTAAAATCCTATTGGCAAAAGAACTCCGAAACAAAATTTAAACATTTTTATAATTTCTTTGCTCTGTTACATTCTTTCTCTAACGCAGGAAAATTAAGGCAAATCTTTCTTTTTCCAAAAGGTTCATCGGAAGAGTAGATTCGATATAATTCATTTGCCAATCGTTCAATCTCGTTCTGGTTAGACTGGCACCAGTCAAGTTCCTTGATACACAGTTTCTTCCAGTGTATCAGCTCAGGACTATCCTGTGGACGAATTTTAAGGTCTATTTCCGAAACATACTCATCACGCACCGGAATCATATTGTTAAGGTTAAGTGCTGCCAGTACCTTACCACTCTTATCACATATTTTTCGGAATGTAATATTCTCACGCATGGATTCAAAATCTTTATTCTTCTTACCGGAATTAGATGTGAATGGAATACAGAATTTTGAACCGTTTACTCATTATTCCTCCATAACACAGGAGGCTATGCTGTTGCATAGCCTCCTGGTAGTATCCGTCGCAACGGAAACTCTCTTATCGGTTCCACTTATACGGTAGGACTCACCTGATGATCGCTCATCTCTATAATTATTATACACAGAAGCCAGAATGTATGCAATAACTTATTGTTAAATTTTAAGATTAATTTATAAACTAAGGACGATTATTCATCCTTATCCTTCGCCTGGCTCTTATACACATTATACATACCGCTCCACCAGTACCGACTGCTTTCCCTTCCGGGTACTGTGCTGAACCTCACGGAACACGAACTTGCCATACCCCCGGACTGCCACTACGTCCCCCTCCTTCGGGCTGCCGCTGTTGTTCTCGAAGACACGTCCGTTTACCAGGATCATCTTCTTTCGGAACAGCTCCAGGGACTGATTTCTGGACAGGCGAAAGAGCTTGGATATAATACCGTCCATGCGGACAGAGGATACGATCAGCTCTACCGGTTCTAATTCCGGCTGTACCTCCTCCGGCATCTCCTCCAATGTCTGACACTTCACATGGGTATGCTTTACCTGTATCAGGTTTTCCTGTACGTAATCTGCAATACGCTCAACCACAAAAATGTATCCGATCTTATCCTTTACTACAATATCGCCGATGGTATCCCGCTCAATGCCAAGATTCATTAAAGCGCCCAGGAAATCCCGGTGTGTCAGTTCATCTGCAAACTTTTTTATCAGCGGTTCCGCCTTCAGCAGTCGAACAGGAAAAGGAATCTCATATCCCAGATCCTCCGGGTTACCAAAACGCAGAATCACCCGTTCACATCCCGGAGCGCCGCCCCACATGGAAAATTCCGTATCCTCCACCACCGGATATACTAAGGCGGCATCACCCGGAGATAAGAAATCCGTAAAGTAATATGCGTTATTCTGATAGCTCTGCTCCGCCAGTTCGGAAAACCGCTTTTGTAGCTGCTGTTCTTCTATTGTTGCCATCTTCTCTCTCCAACCTGTTGTTCATTTTCTTCTAAATCATCCGCTATAGAAGCCACATTCCGGCGAATGCATTCTGCCGCCGGAGCCGTCCTAATGAATATAGGTAAAGAACTGGTTGCCCTGTTCTCCAAAGCTGTTTTCAATAATATATCGTTCCAGCCTTTTTTCCTCGCCGGCAACCGGATCATAATAGCGTATGGTCGCAGTATTATAGCTGATGATCAGCACATAGGTACTTCCATCCAGCTTTGCAATGACCGGTGCACCCTGACACAGATAGAACAGGGCATTGTCCACATCACAGCCGACCAGATTTACACTGCTTTTCCCGAGATAGCGTTCCAGGATATCATCCGGATTGCCTGTCATATCCATGGACTCGGGGATCTCCACGCCTTCATATTGCAGGATCATCTCAATGCACTCCTGTAAAGACTCTGCCGGAGTCTCACATTTCGTCTCCTGCAGACCTTCCGTTACCTCGGCATATTCTAAAAGACCGCTGATCTTCCAGATACAATTCCCTTTGCTGTCCAGGGCATATCCGCTTTCTTCATTGGCCGCCAGGACTGCATTGCGAGGCGAAGAATAAGAGCCCTGCATACCGCCCTGGGCATATACATAGTACCGTCCGGAATTCCCCCCGCTGGCAACCGCTATATTCCGCTCATCATCATCACTGAGGATTTCCTTGGTAATGATCAGTTGTGGAATCGAGGTGACATACATATAGTTCGGAAATATCATATAAAGCTGATTATAACCGTCATAGGTATACTGATAGTTCACCTGGATCCCGCTGCTGTCCTCTTCTTTAAAGGTTATGAAATCATCGGAGGCCTCTACATAATTTTCACCGGATTTTGTGGTACGCTTCAGATAGATTACCTGATTCTCGGTATGTGCTTCCATGACATAGGTACCGCTTTTGCTGTACTCCTTCACTACCACGTTATCCAGTGTAGTGATCCGCAGGGTATGCATTGGAAAGACCGTACTGCCATCCATATTCAGTACGACATCCGTTTCATTTGCCATGCCATAGACAAGATCATTTTCTATAAAACCAAGCGCCTTGATCCGCTGTCCCTCCCCAGCTTCAATCGTATGCTCTTCGTAGGTATTCAGATTCAATACTGTAAGCCGGGTACTGTCCCGGTCTACCGGAGCATCCGGATATGCCAGAAGGAACTCGCTGTCAGATACAGCCAGATATTCCTTCGCGATCTCATGGATCACATAGCTGGACTGCTTCGTCTCCAGATTGATCTTCATTACGTTATTGCCCAGCAGGTAAAAGAATTCTCCCTGCTCATTCAGATAATTCAGACGGGATGCATCCTCCTTCAGTATTTCATAAGGCTCATCACAGGAAAGGAATAATACCTCCTCCAGCCTGCTGGAATCCGACAGAAACCGGTATACTGCGATTCCATTTTCCCCTTCATGCTGTCCCCGGTTCATGTAACCGTATACCGTAAATATGATATTTCCATTATCATCCAGCTTCACAATATTAATTCCGTGCTGGTCATATGCCGTCCGGATATCTGTCGGCGTATCCTGCCAAAATGCGAATACCTTGGTGATGGTAGTGCCGGAATAATCATAATACCAAAGCTGACCCTCCTTAACAAACGCTACCTTTTCATTCTCATCACTGACCCGGTACTGGAAATCATCCAGACTGGAAATGCCAAAGAAAAACCAGTTCTTCGCAGTATTCACGTTAAAGCGGTCAAAGATACTCTCCACACTCCGGTCATAATCCATAAGATAGATCGTGGTACTGTCCACATAACGAACCCGGTATACCTCAGATACATTGAAATACTGTGCATTATCCACACTGCCGGAAATCGCTACATATTTTAATTCTATGGTAGCATTTTTCCGGTCCATATCCTTGATCGTCGGTATCATCTGAGAAATCCGCATCGTAGAAAGATTTGCCCAGGTCACGGTCTCATAATCGGAATGAATATCAATATGAGACAGATTCTCATTCTCTCCGGTATCATTCGGCTCAATATACGGATTGATGGCTCCTTTTTCCTCTTTGTTAAAGGTGGCTTCGTGAAAGTTCATAACAAAGTCCAGAAACTGCCGGGTGTACAGCTCGTCCGACGGAAGAAGCCTTGTATAGTAACGTACCTCTCTCCCATCCTCCAGCTTCAGAAGGGCAATAAAGGTATACTCCTGTAATTCCGTCAGATTCATCCGGAGTGCAGTATGCGCATAAAGGGAACCGGAATTGTTCTCTAACTGGTCTACGGAACCATTCTCGATCAGAGAAGAACCGTCTACGCTCCGTACCTCATAACCCACCGATTCAATTTCCGTTCCGACATCCTCAATCCGGAAGCTCACAACCTGATCGGTACCGATCGGTGTGATGGAATCGTGAAACAGGGCAACATCGATGGAAGAGGTGTACCCGTGCAGACAGTTAATCTCCTTCCCTCCTGCTTCCATATATACCAGGGGAAGCGTGGGCTGATCCATCTCTGCGGTCACCTCATCCATTCCAGCATTATTCCATTTATCTGCAAGAAAGATTGTTGCAAAAAAAACAACGATCAATACAACAACCTCTATTATCGTCTTCTTTATCATATCGTTTCCTTTTCCGACTATTTTCCCGGCGTCTGTGAACAATTCCGGCTGTTACCAGAATCTGCGTCTCCTTTGCTGATAACGGCAGCGACGCTCATGAAATTCATTGCATATTAATATCAGACACAACTGCATCAATGGTGAGTTCTGCTTCAGGGAACTGTTTTCCTTTCCCTTCATCCTGTTATATACCTCTTCTGCCATCCGGTAGATCGTAACGGAATCCGGCTGCTCATCAAACATCGGACTCCCTTCGTACTCCAACTGGTCACACAGATCCTCCACCATCGCCGATACAAATCTTGCCTCCCGCGGATACATACGCTTCATCTTCTCATAATCCTGGGCAATATCCTCTTCGGCTAATTCCATCCGCTCAAAGTTCCATTCTTTCGGTAACGGACTTCGAGCTGCCTGTTCTAAATACTCACTGAAGCTGCTCATATTCAACCTCCCTGTCATCTGCCTTCCGACTGAACCGCAATGACAAAATATATGATATTGTATGCGAAGGTTAAAATATTTGTGCATGACGGAACAGAAGAAGCACCCCGAAAGGTGCCTCTCCCCTTTATTCCCGCAAGTCACGAGTCAAGCGGACACGAACACGCCTGCATACACTGACCCTGATGATCATTCATCACCGAATGAAATCCCCAGCATTTTTGCATTCTGTACAATACTGTCATCCGGTGATACATATTTCAGCTTTCCGGCAGACTCTGACAGTGGAATGGAAGTCACTTCATTATTCTTCAATACCACCAGTTCTCCAAACTTCCCGGCCTTGATCAGTTCTGCCGCTTTTGCACCAAACCGGCTGGACAATACCCGGTCAAACGGACAAGGACTTCCTCCCCGCTGGGTATGTCCGGGAACTGTTACGCGCACCTCCTGCCCGCCATATGCCTTGATCTGTTCTGCGATCTCATAGGCTACGGATGGATGCTTTGGATTTGCCAGCAATGCCTTCCGTTCCTTCTTCGGCAGGGCCGCAACCTCCTTTGAGATGGCACCCTCTGCAACTGCCAGAATGGAGAACTTCTTACCCTGCTTCGCACGCCGATCCAGAGCTTTGCATACATTCTTAATATCGTATGGAATCTCAGGGATCAGAATAATATCCGCCCCGCCGGCAATCCCGGCATGCAGTGTGATCCATCCTACCTTATGTCCCATGATCTCTACGATAAATACACGTCCATGGGAAGCCGCCGTTGTATGGATACAGTCAATGGCATCGGTCGCAATGTCCACTGCACTCTGGAATCCAAAGGTCATATCTGTTCCCCATAGGTCATTATCAATGGTCTTTGGCAGTCCGATCACATTCAGGCCTTCCTCACTCAGAAGGTTGGCCGTCTTCTGGGAACCATTACCGCCTAATACCACCAGACAATCCAGTTTCAGCTTCTTATAGGTATCCTTCATTGCCTTTACTTTATCGAGACCGTTGGCATCCGGTTCCCGCATCAGCTTAAAGGGCTGTCTGGAGCTGCCGAGAATCGTACCGCCTCTGGTAAGAATACCGGAGAAATCTTCTGCCTTAAGCTGCTTATAATTTCCATACATTAAGCCTTTATAGCCCTCCAGGAAACCATAAATCTCAACCTCCTTAAAGGAACCATACAGACCCTTTACCACGCCGCGCATGGTTGCGTTCAATGCCTGACAATCCCCGCCGCTGGTCAACATACCGATTCGTTTCATAGTATCACCTTCACTTTCTTATGTTATTTTATAGGTAAACCCTGCCCTCTAAAGCACGTAGCAGCGTTACTTCATCAATACATTCCAACTCTCCGCCGATCGGAACCCCGCTCGCGATCCGGCTGACCTTAATACCGGAAGGCTTGACCAGTCTGCCGATATACATGGCAGTCGCCTCTCCCGGGACATCTGAATTTGTAGCTATGATCAATTCCTCGACCTCTTCTGCCTGCAGCCGCTTTAAAAGCTCTTTCAGCTTTATATCCTCCGGCCCTTTCCCCATTGCCGGATCCAGTGCGCCATGGAGAACATGATACACACCCTCAAATCGTCCGGTACGCTCGTATGCCGCCAGATCCCTGGTATCCTCTACTACCATGATCGTTCCATGATCCCGCTTCTCCGATGCACAGATCGGACAGATCTCCTTATCCGTCAGTGTATAACAGGACTTACAGTATTTCACATTTTTGCGGGTTCTCTGTATAGTGGCGGCTAACTGCTCCACCTGATCCATTGGCATATCAATAATGTGAAACGCCAGGCGCTGGGCAGACTTTCCGCCAATACCCGGCAGCCTGGACAACTGATCGATTAGATTACTGATTTCTGTACTATAGTAATTCATGATCAGAACGGAAAGCCTCCCATTCCTCCCATGTTCCCGGTAATCCTGGACATTTCCTTGCTGGAATCCTCCTCCTGGGCCCGAAGCGCTTCATTGGCGGCCGCCATGATCAGATCCTGCAGCATTTCAATATCATCCTTGTCTACCACCTCTTCATCCAGTTCAATCGAGATGATCTCCTTTTTGCCACTGACAGTTACCTTAACAACACCGCCGCCGGCAGTCGCTTCGTAGGTCTTTTCTTCCAGCGCTTTCGTTGCCTCTTCCATCTGCTTCTGCATTTTCTGCGCCTGCTTCATCAGATTATTCATATTACCCGGCATCATTCCTCCGGGATATCCACCACGTTTTGCCATTTTTCATCCTCCTAATTATCATCATATTCCACTGGAATATTCATTTCTTCAAATATATCCATACGGACAAGATCCTGTTGCATGGAACCCTTCGGCATTTGCTTCCGGAATTCTACAGAAATCTGTCGTTGTGTCACTTTCATAAACGCATCCTCGATCGCTTTCCGGTCTTCTTCATTATTCTGCAGCAGTCCCTGATTCTTCTCATCCAGGAGAACCACGATGGAGCGCTTTTCCTTGTTGATCCGCACATCTGACGTGCGAAGCAGACCGCTCAGGGCAGGTTCTAACTGCCGGAATACCTCTGACCGGCGGGATGCGATCGACTGAAGCTCCTGTACGGTTGCTTCCGGCAGGGTCTTCTTTAAATCCTCCAGGGTCTCCTCCTTCTTCTCCACTTCCATTACCTCCGGCATACGGGCTGCCACCGGCTGTACCGGCCGGGACATACAGGAATCGACTTTCCTGGATAACTCTTCCATGCGCTGCAGGATGGAATCATAATTACGCTCCATCTCCGGTATGCAGAGCTTGATGACTGCAAGCTCTAACACCACCCGCTTCTGTCCGGCATACTTTATCTGATTGGATAATTCTGAGAAAATACGGATATACCGCATCAGGGAATCCAGTGACAGACCAGCCGCCATCTGTTCCATTGCCTCCATATTCTCCTTTGACAGATCCAGCTTAGAAGCACTTTCCTTCGCGCTTTTTATCAACAGAAGGTTGCGCATAAACCAGGTAAAATCTGTTATAAACTGCCCCAGTTCTCTTCCCTGCCAGATGATATCATCGATCATATCCACTGCCCCGGTTACATCTTTCTCCTCCACTGCTTTCAACAGACGGATAAAGACCTCAATATCAACGGCTCCCAGGACATCCAGACATTTCTCATAGGTCAGGGTCTCGCCCAGGTAAAAGGCGATACATTGATCTAAGAGACTTAATGCGTCACGCATGGAACCGTCCGCTACTCTGGCAATGTAATCCACTGCCTTCTTCTCTACCTGCTGCCCTTCCCGCTCCATAAGATCAGATAACCGATCCGAAATAGTCTCTACCGATATTCTCCGAAAATCATAACGCTGACAGCGTGAAAGGATCGTAATGGGAATCTTATGTGCTTCTGTAGTTGCCAGAATGAAGATCACATAGGAAGGAGGTTCCTCCAGTGTCTTCAGCAGCGCATTAAATGCTCCGATCGAAAGCATATGCACCTCGTCGATAATGTAAACCTTATATCTTCCCTCGGTCGGGGAATACTGCACTTCGTCCCGGATCTCCCGGATATTGTCCACGCCATTATTGGATGCCGCATCAATCTCTATCACATTCATAGAGCTGCCTTCTGCGATCGAACGGCAGCTTGGGCAGGTACCGCAGGGACTTCCCATGACCGGCTGCTCACAGTTAACTGCACGTGCAAACAGCTTGGCGATCGTTGTCTTACCTGTTCCCCTGGTTCCACAGAACAGATATGCGTGGCCGATCCGGTCATGCATCAACTGGTTTTTCAGCGTGGTTACGATATGCTCCTGTCCTTTTACCTCTTCAAATGTATCTGGCCGCCATTTGCGGTATAATGCCATGTATGACATGCTGCTCACATCCTAATCTTTCCTGTCTGATGCCTGTCTTCTCCGGCAGCAGTCTCCTGTCGAAGCAATCCAGACGGGGTTCCATACCTGTTATATCAGGCGCCGGATCCGGATTATTAATACCGGAACCGGAATATCTCGTCCAGAGTACGCAGCGTCTTAAAATTTCCCTTTGCAGTGATCTCACCTGCCATAAATGCCCTCTGAAATGTATTCTTGCCATTAATAATGGCTTTTAATACCTTGGTCTCTGCCTTCATCACCACATCCGCTTCCGTATCATCACTGTACCAGCATTTTACACTGTTCGGCGTCACTTCAATGGACAGGGTAGACTCCCGGTCCGGAATGATGATGATATATTTTGCATGGAAATCATCCTGCGGATAGAAATTCGTCCGCAGCTCCCGGATAAACTCCCCTTCCTTTTCCAGCTCCTCTGCATCACCCAGCATGGACTTAAACATTGCCGACAGCTCCTCAATATCCTTCTTCTGCTTCTTCACATAAGTATCATCAGAAACAAATCTGGACAACTGCTCGCTTTCCTGCGGAGTCAGATCAATAGTCTTTGTCTTAGATACATTTTCTCTTACCACCACATTGCTGTTCGGAAAAACAGCAATGCTCTGATTGATGGCACGATACAGGCTTTCCGCCTGCTTCTCTATAATATCCCGATACACGGAAGAGGTTTCAAAATCCGTATGATTCTCCACATATGCAGTCAGCCCCCGGATAGCGGAACCGCCTAAGGTCTCCCATGCCTTTACCAGCGCCGCCTCCGCATCCCGTTCTCCATAAGTGGTTGCCATAACCACGGGAAGCATATACAGACTCTTTAGCTTGTCCTTGTCACCATAAAGCCAGCACATATCCAGGAACTGCTGCATATAGCCGCCGATCCCGAACCATTCAACTGAAACCGCCAGTATCACGCCATCGGCCTCCTTTAAGGTTGCCGGCAGAGTAGCGATCGTTCCCTTTTCATCGTAAAGATTGTATCGGCTCACCTCAACACGCAGTTCCTCCAAAACCTCTGTTAATTTACTTATGACATATAAGGTAGGATCTTCAATCAGTCCACGTCCGCCATAATATATATTGATCTTCATTCTTGCTTCTCCTTCTGATCCGGAATATCAGTCCCTTTGTTACCTGCTACGTTTCCTTAGTATCTCTCCGCATTACTGCAATTAAACATCAGGACTCCTCCCGTCTTCGACGGGCCTCTCCTCATGTTAAATCAGGCTTATGCGTTCATTATAGCGGAAAGAGAAAATAAAAGCAACGGGAGACAGCTAAATCCAGCGATATTCTATAATACGGATCATCGATTCATTATAAGCTGAAGCCAGCCGATCAGGAGTGGCGCCACAAATAAAATTCCAATCCCGTATAATACATTCCATACTGTAACCGTTCCTGTCGTCAGAAATGCAGACAGACATTGTACCGTCAGACCAATCAGGGTCAGCTTCCATACATAACGGATGACATAACCAAGCCGGACTCTGTTATACTGCTTTCTGCAGACAGGCAGATATCTTAGCTTGTTATAGGTAATGCTTGTCGTATTGCGCGGGCTAAAGGTATCCGTGGTATAAAGATAGGGTTGCAGCACAAGGTACGAAATCCACCCGGATAAATAACATCCGACCACCCATACTATATTATCATCCCGGCCTAGCTCCTGGAATGGTATTGCCATCAGGCAGATCAACAGAAAGGAGAATATGCCGGGCAGGAACCATGCAATCTGTCCGGTATAAGTAAATAATTCCTTATCAAATTCCCGGATAATATCCCTCTGCTGTTTTACCATCATTTCTTTCTTATTGTCCTCTTGTTTCATCCCTGCATCCCTCCCGCTCAGGTGTATTCTCTCTAAAAGAAATAAACCGGCCGCTTTCCAGCATACCCACATAATCCAACTGCTTCTCAATCTCCTCTTCCAGATGAGTAGATAAAATAACAGAACAGCTTTCATCCTGAATGAACCGCCGGAGCAGGCGGTAGAAATCAATGCGGAATACCGGATCCATACCGGCTGTCGCTTCATCCATCAGATACAGCTTCGGTCTGTGTGCCGCTGCAAACGCCAGCTGAAATTTCATTAATTCTCCCCGTGACATTTTACCAAGGGTTTTCTTCCCGGAAATCTCCAGCTGTTCCAGCATCTCCTCAAACAGCGCCATGTCAAAATCAGAATAAAACCTGCCTAAAAGCTGTGCATTCTGCTCTGCCGTCCGCAATTCCATAAACTCATTTTTCTCTGAAACGAATCCGATCTGATCCAGCGTCCAGAAATGATCTTCATGAATATCTCTTCCATCCAGACACATCTCACCTGTATAGCGTCTGGTTTCGTTCACGATATAATCAAAAAATGTGGTTTTTCCTGCACCGTTTTTCCCGATCAGCCCCATGATATAACCTGCCGGCAATGCAAAGCTGATATCTGTCAGTCTGAATCTTCTTCTGCCCCGTGTCCGGCCGTTTACCTGACTGGCTGAAAATATAATATCCGTGTTCATAACAATCCCTCCAACATATCCCGAATCTCATCCTTTGAAAGACCTGCCTGCTTCGCCAGGTCGATCACCTCCATAAAATGCTTCTCAACCTGTATCAGCTGCTTTTCATGAAGATAGTCAGTATTGTATTCGCAGACATAGAAGCCCTTATTTGCCACTGAGCGAATCAATCCCTCCCGCTCCAGCTCCTCATATGCCCGTTTTGTTGTGATCACGCTGACACCGATATCCGCCGCCAGTCCCCGGATCGAGGGAAGCGCTTCGTTTGCCGACAATTCGCCGGATACGATGGCATTCTTCATCTGGTTTACGATCTGTTCATATATGGCATACGTGCCATGCGGTTCAATAATTATCTGCATACCTTCACCTCTGTCTCAACTGCCAGTTCATAATCTGCAAAGCTGCTGCGGATATCCTTCCAATGCATTCCCGCTGCCGCCATACCCGGAAGAAGCGTGACTGCCAGAATGCCGATTACGATCCAGAATACCGTCCCGCTGATTGGAACCATGCAAAGCGCAAGGATTCCGGAGCCTTCAAAGTAACAGAGCAGAACCAGAAGAAACACATAATACCGCATTCCCCCGTATGCCCGTCGTTCCGTCATATCACCTGCTCTTCCATCACTCAGCATTCCACTGATAAAGGTAACAACGAAAATGCTTATTATCTGCAGGATCAATGCATAAAACGTCACGGAGCCTGTAAATAATGCCACAATATCACACAGACAGGCGAATGCAATCGGAATTCCAACCTTTACCACCAGCATTTTCTGAATATATGTCTCCCGTTCCTGTCTGGAATACGGAATCAGATACATCATGAATGGAAGGGATACCGTATGAAATGCACTGCTCAACAGTGCAAAAAAAACCGGTATGCCGATCAGCCAGTTCAGACGTTCCTTACAGAAGCCGGCAAGGACACCGGCAAACGGACACGCAACTGCCATACAGCAAACAGGCAGTCCCAGACGTTCCTTACAGAAGCCACTGACAAAATCAGCAAAATAATCCCGTATTACCCGTTTATAACTGATCTGTGCTGCCATGCTGCATCCCCCCCTTTGCCATATGATACATCAGTTCCTCTATCGAGGGCTCCCAAATCCGAAGCGCAGGGTCAAATGGCGACCCGGAGTTGCGTACCAGGGCCTTGCTTCCATATTCCCCGTGTTCCAGATGGATTACCCGTTCCTTTAACAGCCTGAGCTTATAGTCTTCACCGGCCGCCATCCGGTAGGCATCCCGGATACGTTCAATATCACCGAATAAAATCTGCCTGCCCTCCCGGAGATACAGAAGATAATCCGCCGCTTTATCAATATCCGAGGTAATATGTGTGGAAAGAATAACCGAATTCTCACCATTGCCTGTATACTCCCTCAGCACCTGGAAGAATCCGGTACGAAACTCCGTATCGAAATTCGCTGTGGGTTCATCCAGCAGTAAAAGCCTGGGCTTATGTGCCAGAGCAAAAGCCAGGGCAAACTTCAGCTTTTCCCCTTTGGAAAGCTGACGGTAACGTTTTTTCATATTCAGCTGAAATAAATTGGCATAATGCTTTAACACATTTTCGTCATAAGCAGGATAGAAGCTGCCATAGCGTCGGGCATTTCCTGCCAGACTTACGGAGCTGTCAAACATGTCACCATGAAAGACCACTCCTATTTCCTGCCGGATATCCGCCTCTGCCCTCATATAGTCCTGCCTGCCAAATATAAGCCTGCCCTCATCTACAGAATACAGCCCTGCAATGATCCGGAGAAGGGTGGTCTTTCCTGCACCATTTTCTCCGATCAGTCCCATAATATAGCCGCTCGGAAGATCAAAGGAAATGTGATTCAGTTCAAAAGTTTGTTTTCTCTTTGATACGTTTTCAATTTTCAGCATATCCTTCTCCTTGTGTATAATCTGTATATGTTCATATATACACTCTATATACACATTTGTCAAGTAAAAAGTCCCCTCTTGTTTTCACAAAAGGAGACTCTTTCTTAGCCTGATTGATTTCTATAGCGTTATATCACTCTTCAGAATTCCCGTTTCCCATAACCGACGAAAGCCGGTCGATCAGACACCAGACAATACGGACTGCGGCAAGCAATACAGCCACAGGTACCAGTAGCAAGCAAACTACGATACATCCCGCTCCCGGGCGGCGCTTCTTATAATTTCCAACATATTGTTCCTGTTCCATATATATCACCTACCAACCTTTCCTTTTTTAGTTCCAGCTTACAATCTTATAATATGCTTTTGCTGTTATAGAATAAATAATCCCATATAGAACAGCAAAGATCAGAAAACAGATCAGTGCACAAATTACAAAGAGTGATGTATTAAAGAATCCAAACAGCTTCAGCATCCGGATGATGATCGGAAGGGCAAATGCCACATGAATACCTGCTGTGATCAGCGGAAGAAAGAATACCGTCAGAATCTGGGAATGAATGGACTGCCTTACCTCCGCCTGGCTCATTCCCACCTTCTGCATGATCTGATACCGCTCCTTGTCCTCATAAGCCTCTGAAATCTGCTTATAATAGATTACCAGGATAACCGCCATGACAAATAATATACTCAGGAAAATTCCCAGGAAGAACAGACTGCCATGCAGACTCATAAAGTCCCTTCTTGCATTTTCATGAGTAAAGATCACTACATTCCATTCCGTCTCCAGGAACTGGTTCCGTATCTGGACAAAGGCTGCCTCCTTTGCTTCCGGGGTACCGATCAGATCATAGCCATAATAGGTATCTACTAAATAAGAGGTATCCTCATAACTATTACTCAGGTAATTCAGTGCATGTTGAATCTCCTGCCAGTCACGAACCACCAGATAGTACGTATTCAGGACATGATCCGTACCGATATCCAGAAATTCATCTAAATTTTCTGCAATACGGTAGGTTTTTCCAAATACGTCCATGGTATCATAGCGGTACTTATTATCCGGTGAGTACAACAGGATCTCATCCTCCTGTAACAATACATCCGTTCCCAGAATGCGGTTATAATCGTCAAGTGAAAGTGCGATCAGATAACAGGCATTCCCGCCGTTAAAGGTATAATTTTCAACCCGGTTCATGTCCGTTTCGAATTCAGAACCATTCTGGATTCCCATCACCTGCAGATGTGAATAACACAGGCTCTTCCTAACCTCCAGTTGCTGTGCTTCGATCTCCCGATTGACGATTTCCTGCAGCTCCGGATTCAATTCATTCCGGTTATGCTCGGTGATGGAAAAATCATTGGGATACCGGTTATGGATAATATCCTCTTCTCCCATGACCAGGCTCGAGGTAGAGGAAAGCATAACCAGGATCATGGTAACCAGAATGCAGATATTGGCAAGTCCCACAGCATTCCGTTTCATCCGGTACAGCATATTCGATACAGAAGTAAAGTGCTTTGCCTTATAATAATAGTTCTTATTCTTTCGCAGAAGCTTCAAAAAGGCGATACTGCCCGCTACAAATAGCAGTTCCGTTCCCGCGATTACCAGCAGGACTGCCACAAAAAAGACTGCCAGGGACTCTAACGGATCTTTCAGGCAGATCGACAACGTATAAGCGGTCGCAAGACACAGGATGCCAAGAACTGCCATAAACCATTTGGTCTTCGGTTCCTTTTCTCCTACCATTCCACCCCGCAGCAGTTCAATCGGCTTTGACCTGGAAACCTGCCATAAGGAATTCAAAAAAATAGCAAAGAAGATGATTCCAAATAAGATACAGGATACAAGAATCGCCCCTCCATATATATGAAAACCAAGCACGATCTCAAATTCAAAGAGCCTGGCCAGGATCAGATAGGTTCCCTTTTCCAGCAGGATTCCCAGCAGCAGGCCTGCAGTCAGACTGATCAGCATGATATACAGGGTCTCATATCCGATCACCTTCATAATATGACGTTTTTCCATTCCCAGTATATTCCAGAGACCAATTTCCTTCTTTCTTCGTTTCATTAAGAAGCTGTTGGTATAGAATAAAAATACAGCCGCAAAGACTCCGATAATGAAGCGTCCAAATTCTAACATTCCCTGCATCTGCTGTCCGCCCCGCATATTATTCAGCCCTTCATTCATAGACAGGGAATGTATCACATAATACATGGCGATGGTAAATATACAGGTCAACAGGTACGGGATATAGATGCGTGCATTCTTTTTAATATTCCCCGCGGCAAGCTTCGGATAAAACAACTTATTCATGCCGATCACCACCTGTCGTGATCAGGGTAAGAGTATCCGAAATCATCTGATACATCTCTTCTGTTGTATTATCCCCCCGATACATCTGATGAAATACAGTTCCATCCTTAATAAATAATACCCGGCTTGCATGGCTGGCCGCCTTGGTGGAATGGGTTACCATCAAAATAGTCTGGCCTTCCTTATTCACCTCGTTAAACAGTCTTAACAGACTATCTGTGGCTCTGGAATCCAACGCTCCGGTCGGCTCGTCGGCCAGGATCAGCTTCGGATCCGTGATCAGCGCCCGGGCAACTGCCGCCCGCTGCTTCTGTCCACCGGAAACCTCATATGGATATTTCCCGAGAAGCTCTTCAATTCCCAGTCGTTTTGCCAGAGGCTTCAGCCTGCCGTTCATCTCATCGTAACGCTTTCCGGATAATACCAGTGGAAGAAAAATATTATCCTGCAGGGTGAACGTATCCAGCAGATTAAAGTCCTGAAATACAAATCCCAGATTATCCCGACGAAATGCAGACATCTGCTTTTCCTTTACCTTATTAAGACTCCTTCCATCCAATAAAACCTCTCCTGTCGTTGGACGGTCCAGAGCCGCCAGTATATTCAAAAGAGTCGTTTTACCGGAACCGGACTCTCCCATGATCGCTACATATTCTCCCTGTTCTACCGAAAAACAGACATCACTTAGCGCCTGTACCTGATTTCCGCCAAAACGGGTCGTATAAATCTTCTTCAGATTCTTAACCTCTAGTATTGCCATTGTTATGACCTCCTTTTCCTTTATACCCAGTATAGGAAATGGTCACTTCAACCGCCATTGAATCATGTTACATCTGGGGCGATCCATGTGACAGTTTTGTAAGATTGAGTACATCACTCCACTGATTCCAGCTTATCTTCTGCTAAATACAGACGGAAACAGCTTCCCACGCCAATCTCTGATTCCACCTGGATCCGATGTGAGAGTTTATCGGCAGTAGTCTTACAAAGATAAAGTCCCAGTCCGGTAGCCTTCTTGTCACTTCTTCCATTATAACCGGTAAATCCTTTCTCAAAAATCCGTGGCAGATCCTCCTTTGCAATTCCGATTCCGGTATCTGTAATGGACAGCACCTTATCCTCCTCCACGGAGATTGTGATGCATCCGCCTTCTGTATATTTAATTGCATTGGAAATTAATTGCTCTAATATAAAGGTCAGCCATTTTTCATCCGTCAATACCCGGACACTGGTGCCTTCATATTTCAGTTGAATTTTTTTTCGTATAAACTGGGATGCAAACTTCCGGATCACGGAACGGATAATGGAATCCAGCGGATACTCCTGGAATACAAAATCTGAAACCGACGATCCTAATCGAAAATAGCCAAGCACCATATTCGTATACTGCTCGACCCGAAACAGCTCTGATAACAGCTCCTGATTTTCTTTGCTGTCCTCCGCCTGTAAGATCAGACGCATGGCTGCTATGGGAGCCTTGATCTGGTGTACCCAGGCTGTATAGAAATCCAGGCTTTCCTGCTGCTCGGACTTCCACTGTGTCATTTCCATATTGCGGATGCCTGCCAGCTCCTTCAACATATCCTGATAATCCTGTTCCATCAGCGTCTTAGGGGCAGGAAGCTCATGCAGTAACAGCTCCACATTCGAATAAATGTACAGCAGCTGCTTATGCCTCTTATAATAAAAATAAAAGTGAATGCTGATTGCAACAATGGCAATAGATGCACATAAAAGACCTGCATAGATGACTGCCTCCACCTCCAGATCATACAGAAAGAAAATGCCGGCAAATATGCAGACAAACAAAAGGAATGCAATTCCGATCACAGCATTCTGCCTTATATATTTCCAGAGTATCTTTATACCATCCTTCATGTACTTCCCTCTTTATGCTTCAATCATATAACCACTGCCGATCTTCGTCTTAATAAAATCTACCAGACCGATCCCCTCCAGCTTCCTTCGCAGTCGGGTAATATTCACCGTTAATGTATTCTCCTCAACATAACTGTCAATTTCCCAAAGCCTGGTCATCAATGTATCCCGGCTTACGATCTTTCCCTTATTCTCCATCAGGGTCTGCAGGATCCGGAATTCATTCCGCGACAGCTCCAGCTTGGAATCACCGTAGCAAAGGGTTGTATCATTCAGATTCAGGATCGCTCCCTTATGCTCCAGTACCGGAATCTTCCCTGCCAGATCATAGGTTCGCCGAAGCACAGCCTGGAGCTTTGCCATCAGTACATTCAGATCAAAAGGCTTCGCTATGAAATCGTCTCCACCCATATTCATCGCCATAACGATATTCATATTATCCGATGCCGAGGATATAAATATAACCGGAACATTGGATATCTTTCGGATTTCACTGCACCAGTGATAACCGTTGAAAAACGGGAGCATGATATCCACCAGTACCAGGTGCGGATCAAATTCCGTAAATTCTGAAAGCACGGACTGAAAGTTTCTGGCGCAGCGGACTTCATTTCCCCATCCCTCAATCTGCTTTTTCATGGCATTTGCCATAGATACATCATCTTCAATAATAAATATCTTATACATATCTGTTTTCCTTATTTCCACCTTTGATAAAGAATAAAAGTTAACTTTATTATTCTAATATGTATGATAACGAAACAGGTATTTCTGTGTCAATGCCTTTTCTGTCTATTCACATCACTATGACTGCTTCTTTCTCTTCTGCACCTGATAACGACTGCTGCCAAGAAACAGACAGTCACCCTCACAAAGCTGTACCGGTTCTCCCGCCTCAAGCCGCCGGCCATTGATATAAGTACCATTGGTAGAAGCCAGATCTTCTGCATACAGCTCCTCACCACTGAGAAACAACATCAAATGTCTTCGACTGATTCCTTCGTCCGGAACCACATAATCTACATCTGAACCATCTCTTCCCAGCACACCCGGAAGATAGCTTAACGGAATCCTCCTGTTGTCAACACCCGCATCCTCCAGCAGCCAAAGGATTTCATCTATGCTTTCATTCTTACCGGTACTACTTAACTGTAATACCGCGGTTTCGCCTGCTTCCGATATATCTGAGTCATTATCCTCCTGTAACACCTCCGTCCTGACCAGCACCGGAGAAAGTGCATCATCTTCCCTGTTATCCACATCCACCAAAAGAGGTCTCTGTCTGCTTTGTAACATACTATACAGAAAAAACAGCATGATAACAGCCAGTATAATGCTGATCTTCAGATCCGTCTCCCGATGTGCAAATATTAGAAAGCGTATGCCGAAGATCAATACAGCACATAAGGCTGATCCCGACAGAATCGCGTATATATAAAACGCTATATCCTGATGCTTCCAGGGCAGGGTTTGCGTACCGTCTATGATCTCCCCTTTCCCGATTTCCAGCTCCACCTCATGTTCTGTTGTCTCCCTTATACCTGTCTCTCCTATGATCGTATCCGTAGTTCTGATGCTCCTTTCTGCCAGATACCGTTGCAACGTTCCTCCCTCTATTTCACCCTCCTGTAAAAGCCGATACAAGCCATAAATAAACTGGACTCCATCTGAATCCTGATGCCGGGTACAGCGCAGACAGAATTCCACCAGGGAGGAGAATTCCTCCTGAAACAAAACGGAGGCACCGGGACAATAGCAAAAATGAAATTGTTTACTGCCGGGCTGATAATAAACCCATTCCGGCTTTAACAAGAACCCCTCCATGGAAAGAAGATGATCCTCCAGTTCCTCATAGCAATTCCATACCGCCTGAAATAAAGCCCTTAATTCCCGGGCATCCATCTCCCGGCCGGCAAAATACTCCTGCAGAGAAGCAAACCCTCTGATCTCATAACGGATGCTTGCATTCCCATTCTGGCAGCTTAATTCAAACGGCAATAATTCGTTTCCCTCATAATGCATCAGCATTCTCCATGCAAAGCTGTCAATGTCCGCCTCCTTTGTTCCTATGATCAGATAATGGTGAAAGCCTTCACTCTGGAACCAGGTCTCCAAGCATCTGCCACCTCCTTAGCTTATCCTCCACGTCTGAGATCCGCACTATCTGCTGCTCTACAGAGGAAATCTCATATCCCTGTATCCATGTTATTTCTGCCTTTCCGGAATAAATCCGCCGGTCGCCGTATGCATCCGCTTTTCCTTCTGATGCAGTATTTTTTCCTTTTTCTTCCGTCCTGCTGTTCTCATACATGGTATATTTGGTCATCAATGCAGAATGTACCTCTGCCTGCCGAAATACACTGAACAATAATGTAAGGAGCAACACCAGGATCATTAATATGACCGGCATGATCAGGGTAACCTCAATGATCATACTGCCCTGATTGAGAATTTCTGCGTCTCTTCGTATCATTTCATCCCTTCTTTCTGCGGCGTTCTTATGTCATGCAAGACATATTTTAAGGATCTGCCCCGCACCGGGTACATGGTGCATATCCGGCCGCTTCACTCCATCTTACCCGTCGTACCGTTCGCTTTAGACCGGTGCATTGGTTACTGGTATGATAACAATCACCGGTCTCCGTAATAAAATAGGTATTCGCCTCCTGCGACCCGCAGTAATCACAGGGTGCCAGACTGGAATACGCAGTGTTTAACATCGTCTCTGATACCGGAACAATGGTACGCTTCAGATGACTGCAACTTCTGGATAAATGATATACGGAGCTGTATTCTGCCAGATATACATACCTTTCATTTACATTCTCACTGGCAGAACCTCTATAGCCGGTATATGCCTTCTGCCGCACCTGTACCCTTACAGGCATTGACAGATCATTCAGAAACGGAACCGGGATCTTTATCTGATACCGGATCACAAGACTGAGGAAGCCTTCCTCGTCCAGGGAAACCGGATCGGTCAGGATCAGCCCCTGTCTTCCGCCTGTCACATATTGCTCCACCCGGGAAGCCCGGGGAAGATATTCCCGCAGCTTCGACGATGCCATGGTATACCCGGACAGCTCCATCAGACTGTCCCCTGTCGTTCCGGCAAGTTCTTCCAGATATGCAGATTCTGCAAAATACCCTGCGGTATTCATGGCCGCCTGATAAATCTGATTCTCCAGTATGTAAATCTGTCCAATGGAATAGAATGCCCAGAAGGCAAACAGGAGCACCGGCATAATGCAGACCGCCTCCAGAGAGGCAGAACCACGGTTCCGGTTCGAGGTGCTTTGAACTGCATACTTACGCTTACGGGGGGCATCCGGATGCCTTATTGATTTGAATATTGCCGGGTACAAGATTGTATAAAGAAATTCGATCTGGTCATTTGGAGTCATGTTATCGTGAGCGACATTTTTATTTTTTTGTTGTTGATTTTCTTTATGATCTGCATATTTCAACAGAAGTATGATTTTTTGGAATACCTGTGTCAATATCCGTATCCAGACTCCGGAATCATAAGAACAATAAGTATGCATTTCAAAGCACCTCCCTACTACAATGTATTTATGGTTAATACCCCTTACAGCCAGTAAGGAATTAT
>ERZ777011.342-NODE-342-length-74267-cov-21.770751_pt1 | contig 74267 bp, 73 predicted proteins | sample MGYA00374964_ERZ777011 | MGnify/ENA primary metagenome ERZ777011 (study PRJEB29310, sample SAMD00008975) | mouse gut metagenome | study: EMG produced TPA metagenomics assembly of the Metagenome analysis of fecal microbiota from mouse which was promoted... | reverse complement strand
ATCCTCGCCCTTTTCTAAACGGCGACTACATCGGCGCGTCCGCTGAATAGTTACGTCTTGTCGAACCTTCCGTTAATTACATGAAACTTTACCTTGCGGATCTCATACTCGTCGTCCACGTCGATCGCTTTGATCTGGCGCAGCATATCAAGCAAGTCCTTGTCGGCATTCGGATCGACCTCGTTGCGCTCAATCATGTTTCGCAGAGCGTCGGACATTTCGTCCGACAGCTCTACGAAAGAATTTGACAGAGAGTTGTAGAGCAGATGCTTGCCCTCCCGGTCAAACAATACATTATACTTCGACAGCATATAAAGATCGAGGTAATTGTTTATTTGAATTTATCCGCGCAAAAATTGGGACAATCCGTGGTTTGCAAATTGCCTATACAGGGCTGGAAATAACTTGAGCAGAATAACCCTCCTTCGCAACCAATCGGATTGCCATGACAATCCAAATCCGGGCGGTAACTTCCAGGATTGCAGGTTCCATCATATTTTTTGTCGGAAGAGGTTCCTACACATACAATGTAATGAGTGCATAAGGTTCCGCCTAGAATCTCTGACATCCCGAACTCGGAGATTGTTACCTCCGGGCGGGGCAGCTCGATGAATTTGAATTTTTCAATCTTCATGATTAAAAGTTTTATATGTTGATAATTGGGTTGATTATTGAATCATCGTGATGGCTTTAGCCAAAGCCTCTGCTTTGAGCCAGTCGATGGATTCGTCGATGTCAACGTCGGTGTCCGGCGATGTTTCCACTATCTCGATGCGTCCCGACAGCAGCGAGCGTGATCGTTCGATGGCTCCGACCGACGACGCATAGAAAGCGCCGGTTTCGATGAGCGTGCCGCTGAATGCCTGACGCATCGGCTTGGCGTCGAGCCGGTAGCTTGCGGGTGTTCCGTCGGGATTCCAGACGAAGCGTTTTGTCCGCAGGCAGGCTATGTAGGAGTCGGCCTTTGCGGCGTCGATGGATTGTCGCAGCCGCCGGAAGTCATCGGGCGATGTGAAGGGCGACGTGGCCTGTGCGAGCACGAGCATATCGTCTGGAGCGGGTCGGATAGCGTCGATAAACTCTCTGACCACTTCAATTACCGGCGCGGTGTCGGTGGCCGACTCCGCGCTGCGTCGGTAGACCCTCACGTGTGGCCTCGACTCTGCGAGATATCGCTCTGCGCGGTCGTCGTCGGTGGCCACCCATATTTCGGCGGCGGTGTGCGAAGCCGTGATCGCGTCCACTACCCATGCCACGAGAGGCTTTCCACCAAGAATCTTCATGTTCTTGTCGGGCACACCCTTGCTTCCTTTGCGTATGGGTATGAAATAAATCAGTCGCGGCATATCGGCTGTCAGTTTTTTGAGGCGATCGTGATGAGAAAATCTGTCAGGTGTCAGAGATCGATGTGTCCTGTCAGCGTGTATCCGTCGCCACGCAGTTTGATCACAACGGTCTGGCTTGAGGATGAAGCGAGCGCGTCTATAAATGTCTCTTTATTGTCGAATACCTGTAGGCAGGCCAGCCCGTCGGCGTCCCATATTTCGAAGGTGTCGGCGTTGTTGACCTTGTCCGAGGCACTCGTCATCGTGTGCGCTTTCGTGTCGATGATGCATACAACGGGTCGTGGAGCAGTGCGATGCCCTTTGTCTTTGGTATCAGGAATAGGATCTGTTGTCTCTGGAGCCGACTCCGGAAAAAGAGTTACTGGCGTTTCGGCTGCAACGGAAAACATTAATGATCCGAGGAGGCATATAACCCCAAATAAGATGCGTTGCGTCATGCTTCTGTATTGTTTTATTATTACAGATGTAAATGTATCAGATTTTCAAGGATAGTCAGCAGATATAGACTTTAGTTTTTATTTAGTTTTTGTTTGGTGAAATTTTAGTTGGGGTTAAACATTAGAATATCAGAATTGTAGCGTGGGTGTTCTCGGGGCGATACTTATATGGCCAATGGCTGTTGGTAAGTATTCAAAGATTTTGAATAAGTGTGTCAACTAATGAAGGGTTGAGTTTTCCACACATTATTTTTTTTCCGATGGATGTGCGTCGGAATGTGATTGTAGATGCGTGGCGTCCGAACAGTTTACATTGATCTGATGGTCTGACTCCTGCTTTTATGAGAAAAATGGTGTGTAGTTCCTCTATGTTAATCCTTACACTTGAAAGAGTGCGGATTTTTTTATCAAAATCGGGTGATACTTTTTTGATCAACTCATGAAGCTCGTCCCAAATCGGATCGTTGTCATTTAATGTCTTGTTCTGAGATATGGCATTCTTCAGTTTGGCATAGACCTCGGAACAAAGAATGCTTTCTGGAATTGAATACCGTTTTTTCGATAGTTGGTCTAGCGACCGGGTATATTCATTCAATTCGTTTCGGTATTCTGTAATTTCTTGGTCATCGTTAATATTATCTTCCGATTGTGATGTATCGCCAGCGTGATGTGTGTTTGATGATTTTATTGAGCATGCTTTATTCAATAGATTAAGCCGATAGTTGACGTCAAGAAGATCTGTCTTCGATTTTTGATAGCGGTAACGAAGATACATAATCATACCAAACGCGCCCATCAATGCAGAGATGGTAACAGCCAGTATGATCGACAGTGTACGTTTTTTATTCTCAGCTTGCTGGCGCATTCTTTCGTGGAGCGAATAGTCATACATAGAGGCCTGAATAATTGCAGACTGTTGTTCGTGGGCATTGTAGTGGCTCTCCGTTATTTCAAGATACTTGTCAAAATAATAGTCAATGGAGTCTGGATCAAGATATTGCCTGACTTCTGGTTGCACAAGTATATAGTATGCGATACGTAGATTGTTCTCTGAGCCGGTTTGCAGCATTTCTTTAGCATATTGTGCAGCATCCTCGCCCCTGTGTAGCTTTAGGCATGATTTAGCAAGATATGCGAGTATGTAATTCACCTCATTGACTTCGGCCTGATCATGCAGTTTACTCAATATTTCGTAAGATTTCTGATAATTGTGACTCTCATATTGTAGAGTTCCAAGTTCCGACAGGGCTTCTATTGTATCCTTCGTGCTTGTATTCCGAGCAACGTTGAGTGCTTTAATATAGTGCTTTTCAGCCTCCCCGAAATTTCCTGTGCGCACCATTATGTTGCCAATGAGTGTTCTGTCGTATATTGAGCATATTGAGTCCCCGGTGTTCAGACTGCATTTCAACGCTGTTTCTGCAAACGGAAGCGCTTTTGAGTACATTCGCAGGTTCAACATTAACCGTGCTGTCTGACTGGCTATACTGGCTCGCAGAATATTATTGTCTTCCGGGTCGTCGGAAATGCGGTCGAGTGCGTCGTGGAAGTATCGCAGTGCTGTGGGGTAGTCTCCGAGGTCGGAGTAGACGCGTCCGGCGTAGTAGAGCGCCTCCGCCATCTTCGGGGAGAGTCCGAAGTGGTTGATGACGTCGAGTATCAGGCTGTCGGATGTGTGTACAATGTAGGCCTTGTCACGAGCTTTGACAGTGAGGAAATTGTAGTAGTGCCGGTCATAGTCGCCGAGTGTCGCCGGGTCGATGGCAGCGAGCGAGTCGATGACAGCTTGCGGCCCGGTGTCGACGCTCAGCGTCAGGCGTTGCAGCCGCGGGTCGGATGGATGCTGGCGGGTGCATCCGCAGGCAATGATCGCAATGGTGGTGATTATGAGTAGTAATGTGCGGTTCATGGCATTGATCCTCATGCCGCAAAGATAATCATTTATCCTCAATGCGCAAAAAACGAGCCGCGGCCGTCCGCCGTCGATTCATCCGGTGGCCGGATCGCCCGGACGGCGACCGACATCTTCCGTAGCGATGTTGCTGTCGGGGGGAATACGAAGGCGGCGTGCCGGGCGCCCAACGTATGGTGGGGAGGCCGGCACGCCGCCGAATGTGTGATGTCGCTTTGCTGTGTCGCGTCAGTCGCGGCTGTTGCCGAAGAAGCGGAGCAGGTAGAGGAAGAGGTTGATGAAGTCGAGGTAGAGGCTCAGTGCGCCGAGTGTGGCGAGCTTGCCTGTGGCTTCAAAGGGCGATGTGGCGGCCCACTGTTTGATCTTCTGTGTGTCCCATGCGGTAAGGCCTACGAATATTAGCACTCCGAGTCCTGAGATGATCCAGTCGAAGGTGGAGTTGGCCCAGAACATGTTGATCACCGCGCAGATGATCAGTCCGATCAGTGCCATTATCAGGAACGATCCCCAGCGTGTGAGGTCTTTGGTGGTGAAGAAGCCGTAGATGCTCATGGCACCGAATGTTCCGGCGGTGATGAAGAATGTCTTGGCTATCGACACGTGGGTGTAGACGAGAAAGATGGGGAACAGTGCCAGACCGTTGATCACGGCGAAGAGGAAGAACAGGGCTGTGGCTGTCGATGACTGCATGCGGTTGATGCCGCCCGATATGGCGAACACCAGCACGAGTTCGGCGATGAACAGTCCCCAGATCATCCATGAGTGCTGTGCGTAGAACGAGAGCACGGCCGGCGATCCGGCGCAGAAGAAGCTGACGAGGGCTGTGACGAGCAGTCCGAGGAACATTTTGAGATATACTCTCTTCATGACCTGCGACACACGGGTGTCGAGGGCGTCGACGGCCGGCTGACGGCCGCTGTTGTTGTTGAAATAGTCAGGATAGTTGTTCATATTCTTTTTGATATGTGTTGTTGTAGTTGTTTACATGCGTTCGGGCACCTTGATGCCGAGCAGGTCCATGGCTGTGCGGACGGTGTCGGCTGTCATGCGCGAGAGGGTGAGGCGCATAGCCCTGACGGCCGCGTCTTCCTCCTTGAGTATGGAGCAGTCGTGATAGAACTGGTTGTATTCCTTAACCAGATCGTAGGTGTAGTTGGCAATCACCGCCGGGCTGTAGGATCGTCCGGCCTCTTCCACGGTAGCGGGGAAGTCGGCGAGGCGCTGTATCAGGGTGATCTCGCGTTCGCAGGGCTTCACTCCGAGATAGCCGTCGGTGGCCATGCCGGCTTCTGCGGCCTTGCGGAGCACCGAGCGGATGCGTGCGTAGGTGTATTGTATGAAGGGTCCGGTGTTGCCGTTGAAGTCGATCGATTCCTTGGGGTTGAATGTCATGTTCTTGCGCGGATCCACCTTGAGGAGGAAGTATTTGAGCGCTCCCATGCCGACGGTCTCGGCTATTTCGTCGATCTCCTCGGGGGTACAGCCGTCGAGTTTGCCGAGTTCGGCGCTGACCTGGCGTGCGGTAGCGACCATCTCCTCCATCAGATCGTCAGCGTCGACCACCGTGCCTTCGCGGCTCTTCATCTTGCCTTCGGGCAGCTCAACCATGCCGTAGGAGAAGTGCACGAGGTCTTTGCCCCACTTGAATCCGAGGCGGTCGAGCAGCAGCGAGAGCACCTGGAAATGGTAGTTCTGCTCGTTGCCGACGACGTAGATCATCCGGTCTATCGGATAGTCCTGATAGCGCAGCTTGGCGGTGCCGATGTCCTGTGTCATGTAGACCGATGTGCCGTCGGAGCGGAGCAGCAGCTTATGGTCGAGTCCCTGGTCGGTGAGGTCGGCCCATACCGATCCGTCCTCCTTGCGATACATCTTGCCGGCTGCGAGTCCTTCGAGCACCTTTTCTTTGCCTTCGAGATAGGTCTGGCTTTCGTAGTAGATCTTGTCGAAGCCCACTCCCATGCGGTCGTAGGTCTGGTCGAATCCGTCGTAGACCCAGCGGTTCATCATCTCCCAGAGCCCGCGCACCTCGGAATCTTTAGCCTCCCAGCGGCGGAGCATGGCGCGCGCCTCCTGCATCAGCGGCGATGCGGCTTCGGCCTCCTCCTTGGTCATCTGCTTCTGCTCCATGAGCTGGGCCACCTCGGCCTTGAAATGCTTGTCGAAGAGCACGTAGAAGTCGCCGATGAGATGGTCGCCCTTCTTGCCGGCTTTTTCGGGGGTGACGCCTTCGCCCCACTTCTGCCATGCGAGCATCGACTTGCAGATGTGTATGCCGCGGTCGTTGACGATATTGGTCTTCACCACACGGTTGCCGCAGGCGGCGAGTATCTGCGATATGCTCCATCCGAGGAGTATGTTGCGCAGGTGTCCGAGGTGAAGTGGCTTGTTGGTGTTGGGCGATGAATATTCCACCATCACGAGCGGGCTCTCGGGAGTGGCTTCCTTGATGCCGTAGCGGGGAGTGGCGGCTATATGCTCCAGTACGGTCGACCAGAATGCCGGCTCGATGACTATGTTGAGAAATCCTTTGATGACGTTGAAGCGGTCGACTGCCGGCTCGTTGTCGACCAGCCACTGGCCTATCTCAGCGCCGGTCTGTTCGGGGCTTTTGCGTGCGGCCTTGACGAAGGGAAACACCATAACGGTCAGGTTGCCTTCGAATTCCTTGCGTGTCGGCGCCGGTATGATCGATCCGGGCGCCGCGTCGAAGCCGTAGAGCTGTTTGACGGCCTTGGCCACAGCCTGGGCGATGATGCTGTCGATTGACATAATTATGCGGTTTTATTGTTGGATTATCTACAAGAGTGCAAAGTTAATGATTATTTTGTTGCGAATGATGAATTTTTGCTAACTTTGCGGAATTGAACGTGATGTGTCAACATCCATTAATTCAGGGCGGCCATGTGAGGCCTCCGGGATTTATTCTTACAGTGGACACGATAATGACCAGTATAGCTATGATCAGGAGAATTATGACAGCGATATGCTGCATGGCCGTGGCCGTGGCGGCGTCGGCCATAGATTTCAACCCGGAAGAGCTTTACCGGCGGGGCACTCTGCCATGGTGGGGAGTCAGAGCCTCGGCGTCGGTGGCTTTCCCGCTTCACGTGAAGTATGCCCGCATACCGCTGGCGAGCGGAGCCATAGGTCCCGACATAAGTGTCGGCGGACTCTACCACATGCCTATACGCGAGCGGTGGTATCTGGAGCCCAACGTGGAGGTCTACTACAATCATCTCAAGACCACCGGCTCCATAAAGCCCGAGCCGGCCGGAGTAGGCATAACCGAGGCCACGCTCGGCACTATCGGCATGCGTGTGCCCATATATTTCGGCTGGAGCCATACATGGCGCGGCCGCCGATCGTTCAGGGTGTTCGCCGGCCCGCAGTTCGACTTCCGTTTCTACACCCACTTCAGCTGCGACGGCCCCACAAAGATATTCCAGGGCACCACAGCCCGCCCGCTCTACGGCGACTACGGCACCGACCTCGACGTCCGCGCCGGACTCGGCTACATGTGGGGGCACTACTACGTCGGAGCATCGTTCAGCTATGGCATAGTGCGGCTGACCAAGAGCGACTTCGGAGTGAAGCGCGGCCGCCTGATATCGGCCACCGTGGGCTACGATTTCTGAGCGCGACATGACGTGACTCATGACGTGCTCCGGCATGTCGGAAATTTTTTCAGAAAAAACAGGGCGGCGATGTAACTTTTCGCCGCCCTGATGTGTCATAGGGGTGAACAGCTTTTTTCATACCCCGATTTTTACGGAATTGCGGATCGCGGCCGGAGAGGGCGCCATGGAACCTTCTCCGCCGCTCTGCAAGAGCGCGAAAATCAAAGCAAAAAATATCACTATCACTCTTATGATACGAATCAAACCTCTTGCAGCCGCTTTTCTGGCTGTCATCATCGCCACTCTCCCCGCCGCAGCCGTCATCAAAGTGACGCCCTCCGACAAGTATGTGACACGTGTGGTCACCTGCCCGGATTTCAACAAGCTCGTCACCAACACCTCTATCGACATTGAGTACACCGTAGGCCCCAAAAGCGTGAAGCTCTACGCTCCCGACAATCTCATTGACTACATGCAGGTGACGTCAACGGGCAAAACGCTCTCCGTCGCATGGAAAAACAACGGCGACCTCCTCATCAGCGGCCGCTGGACCGCCAAAATGATAGTCAGCGCCCCGGCCGGATCGGTCAACGGGTTCGTGACCAACTCTTCAGGCGATATCGAAATCAAGTCAAATCTCGCCGGCGCAGTGAATTACTCCTTCATCACCAACTCTTCGGGTGACATAAAGCTGGGAGCGGTCGACGCTTCGAAAGCCGACGTGAAGCTCATCACCAACTCTTCGGGCGATGTGTCGGCCACAAGCGTTACAGGATGCAATGTCACTCTCGGCAGCAACTCTTCGGGCGATGTGTCGGTCACTTCGGTCAAGGCTTCAAAGGCAGCGTCGATGCTGGCCAATTCGAGCGGTGATGTAAAGGCCGGCAAAGTGCTGTCGTCGAGCATATCGGTCGTTTCAATGTCGAGCGGCGACGTCAAGGCCGGCAACGTTTCGGCCGACAATGCCATAGTAGAGAGCCGTTCGAGCGGCGACGTCAGTGTCGACGATCTGATATCCGATGTGGTCACCGTGAGAGCCGTTTCGTCGGGCGACATTAGAGTTGCCGGCAAAGGACGCACGGTGCAGATCACGTCGGGCAGCACCTCCGAAGTCAAGGCCAAGGGGTTCAAAGCCATGGACCTGACGGTGGAAGCGTCGTCGTCGGGCGAAGTGGAATGCTATGCCGTAAGAAAGCTGGATGCCACCTGCACAAGCACCATGGCCGAGATAAACTGCTATTCAAAGCCAGGGATGGTCACCAAGAGAGGTGCTTACACCGAAAACATCAAGACAGGCCGGTGAATCTCTCTCACGCCTGATCCGGAGTCGGCAGCCATCAGTATCATCACACCCGCATGGAAAGAGATCGTTTTGAAGAAGAAGCCCGACGTGTGCGGCCGCGCCTTGTCAGCGAGGCGCGCCGCCTGCTGGGTGATCCCGACGACGCCGACGATGCCGTGCAGGATGCGATGCTTAAGCTGTGGTTTTACCGCGAGAGGCTCGACGGCTACTCGTCGTTCGACGCCCCGGCCATAGTGACTGTCAGGCGTGTATGTCTCAACCGCCTGAGGAGTCTGAGGCCTCACGCCGACATAAGCGAAGCCGAACGCACTCTTGACGGCGAAGCCGACGGCCGTGATTTCCAGGCACTGATGCAGGCCATCGACATGCTGCCCGGTGTGGAGCAGGCCGTATTGCGGATGCGGCATATCGACGGCATGGAAATTGAAGAGATAGCCTCCATATCATCATCCACTCCCGGGGCTGTGCGCACGGCTCTCTCGCGTGCGCGACGACGGGTCCGCCAACTTTATACACGAATCTATGACTGACATCAATATCAACGACATCGACCGACTGCTGCAGCGCTTTTTTGATGGTTTCACCACTATCGAGGAGGAGAAAGCGCTCGAGCGGTTCTATGCATCCAGCCCGCGTCTGCCGAGGCGTCTGGAGCGCTACCGCTCCATGTTCGGATGGTATGCCTCCGGCATGACCGCCCCGCTCCCGTCGGCGCGGCCGCGCCACAGGGCAGTGGTGTGGATCAGTTCGGTCGCAGCGGCTGCCGCAATGGCTCTTGTAAGCCTGAGCGCCATGCGCCATACATCGTCCGACAACATGATGATGGCCGGAGTCATGGCCGACTGCTCCTCGCTGACCGAAGAGGTCTACGTCATACGCGACGGTCACCGTGTGAACAACCCGGGAATTGTCGATGAAGAGATCGCGCGGACCATCATCGAAGTGGGGGAGATGGATCTCGAAGTGGAACTGCAACGGATAGAACTGTACGAAATACAATGAATACGAACATGAAAAGAACGATAATGTCGCTAGTGGCGTGTGTCGCGCTCTGCTTCGCCGCCTCAGCGCAGAAACAATGGCATCAGGATCTTATCAATACGGCCAGCGCGTCGCCGAGCGCCGACGTCAACGCCGTGGTCAACCGCGACCATGTGTCGGGGCGTATCACCAATGCCCGCTACCGCATATATCTTCAGCCTGCATCGGCCGAAAACGTGCGTCGACGGCTTATCACTCATCAGAAGGAGGCCGGCATGTATTCGCTCGACTCCAAAAAACTGGTGATGAGCTTCGATGACGCCGGAGTGCGCACCAACTACAGCCTGTCGCTCAAAGGGCGCAAGCGTCTGTTGCTCATCTCGCAGCAGCCATCGTCGAGCGCGGTTGCCGACGACACTCAGTCGGTTTCGGTCTATTCATCTGACATCTCCGTAAGTGGTGAAAGCTACAACGAGATGCTCCGTCAGGCCGCCGAGGCGCGCAGACAGGCTGCCGAAGCCCACAGACAGGCTGCCGAAGCCCGGCGTCAGGCCGCCGAGGCGCGCAAAAAGGCCGGTGAACTGCGCCGTCAGTGGACGGCTAAAAAGGGTGTGTCGGTCAAGCGTAGCAATAATGCCGTCACTCTGATACAGAATGATCCGACGCCTTCGCAGAAGCAGGAGCTCAACAGCCTCGAGGAGTCGCTCCGCAAAGAGAGCGAGCGCCGGCGCCGGGAACTGCAATAAGAAGCACCCAAAGGACGGTGTGTCTCGCAGTGAGTGCTTTCTCACCATGAGGATATATAAAAAAATAGCTGACTGAGGTCAGCCGGAATTCTTGCCCTATTGGCGGCATTGTGTCGGGTGACTCCGATGCAGCGCCGCTTTGCGTTTTGTTGATGTTGTTTAACAGCTGTTATCTGATTTAGGGCGGTTTCCGCTAAAACAATACGTCGTTTCAGGTGTTATATATGGTTGAGAGAACATAGACGAGCGGCGAGTTCGTAGAGTTCTCCGTAATTCCATTAATCACAAAAACAAAACATTATTTATTGACGCGATGGAAAATAAAGGACAATTCAGCATGAAATCTCTGTTGCGCAAGGCCGGCGGAACACGCAAGAAACGCCGTGCATGGCTTTCGATCATACTGGTGCTGCTCATAGTGGCGGCGGCGCTATGTTTCCTTCTGCGCCCCAAAACCCAGGAGCCGCCTCTGCCTAAGGTGGAGGTGGAGACCGTCACCACTGGCGACGTAAATATCTACGGCGAGTATGTGGGCCGCATCCGCGCCCAGCAGTTTGTAGAGATACATGCCCGTGTGGAGGGCTACCTCGAAAAGATGTGTTTCAAGGAAGGATCGCATATCGACAAGGGTCAGACACTCTTCATAATCGACCCGAAGGTGTATCAGGCTCACGTCAACAAGGCCCGTGCCATACTCAACAAGGCGCAGGCGCAGGCTCGCAAGGCCAAGCACGATCTCGACCGCATAACCCCACTGTATGCCCAGAACGCGGCCTCGCAGCTCGATCTCGACAATGCCACCGCCGCCTATGAGTCGGCCATGGCCGAGGTCACTGTGAGTCAGGCCGATCTCACACAGGCTGAGCTGACGCTGAGCTACACCCGGGTATCGTCGCCTATCGCCGGATATATATCCGAGCGTGTGGCCGATATAGGCACTCTTGTCGGTCCGTCGGGCGGCAAGTCGTTGCTGGCCACCGTGGTGAAAAGCGACACTGTTCGCGTTGACTTCTCCATGACCGCTCTCGACTATCTGCGAGGCAAAGACCGCAATGTGAATCTCGGCAGCAACGATCCTAACCGCAAATGGAATTCGTTTGTGACCGTGACGCTGGCCGACGGATCGCAGTATCCCTATCAGGGACTGGTGGATTTCGCTGATCCGCAGGTCGATCCCAAGACCGGAACATTCTCCGTGCGCGCAGAGATGCCCAACCCCGACCGCAGCCTGCTGCCGGGAGAGTTCACCAAAGTGAGGGTGCTCCTCGATGTGCGCGAGAACGCGGTGGAGATCCCCTACAAGGCTCTTGTGATAGAGAAAAACGGCGCTTACGTGTTTGTGGTGCGTCCCGACGGAGTTGTCGAGAAGCGCTTCGTGGAGATCGGTCCGCAGACAGGCAACAATATAATTGTGGAGCGCGGCCTCGCCAAGGGTGAGAAAATAGTGGTGGAGGGCTACCACAAGCTGTCGCACGGCATGAAGGTCGACGCCATCGTGGCGCCCGCCGACTCCGTGGCTGCATCTGTCAATGTCAATATGCCGGCCGACAGCGTGCCGGCGCCGGGAAAGGAGGGCTGATATGCGCAGGAATTTCTTTCTCGACCACCCCGTTTTCTCGATCGTAGTATCGATCGTGATATTCATCATCGGTCTTATAGGTCTGGTGATGCTCCCTGTCGACCAATATCCGCAGATCGTGCCACCGGTGGTGAAGATAACCGCCTCCTATCCGGGCGCCGACGCCATGACGGTCACGCAGGCTGTGGCCACACCTATCGAGCAGGAACTCAACGGCACCCCCGGCATGATATATATGTCGTCGTCAAGCTCCAATTCGGGCGGTTTTTCGGCTCTGGTGACGTTTGACATAGATGTCGATCCCGAGCTTGCGGCCGTGGATATACAGAACCGTATCAAGAAGGCCGAGGCGAGGCTTCCGGCCGAGGTGGTGCAGAACGGCATCTCGGTGTCGAAGGAGACGGCAAGCCGTCTGATGACAATCACCGTCATGAGCGATGATCCGAAGTTCGACGAGGTGTATCTGAGCAACTATACCACCCTTAATGTCATAGACCCGATACGCCGTATTCCAGGTGTAGGCAGTGTGGGCAGTGTCGGAGGCCGCTACTATGCAATGCAGATATGGGTCGAGCCCGATAAGCTCGCCAATCTCGGCCTGACGGTCAAGGATGTGCAGAATGCCCTGAAGGATCAGAACCGCGAGTCGGCCGCCGGAACACTCGGACAGGCGCCAATGACCGATATCGATGTGACCATGCCCATAATAGCCCGCGGCCGCCTGTCGACGGTCGAAGAGTTCGAGGATATCGTGCTGCGTGCCGATAACGACGGCTCGATGATACGTCTGCGTGATGTGGCCAGGGTGTCGCTTGAGGCCTCGAGCTATGCCACCGAGAGCGGTATCAACGGCGGCAATGCTGCTGTGATCAACATCAATATGCTCCCCGGCTCCAACGCCATGGAGGTGGCCGAGGCTGTAAAGCGCGAGATGGAGGTGATAGCCCGCAGCTTCCCTGCCGGCATAAGCTATGGCATACCGTTCGACATGACGACATATATCGAACAGTCGATCCATCATGTCTACCGAACGTTTTTCGAGGCGCTGCTGCTGGTGATAGCCGTGGTGTTCCTGTCGCTTCAGAACTGGCGCGCCACACTGATACCTGTCATCGCCGTGCCGATCTCGCTCGTGGGCACATTCGGAGTGATGCTCATATTCGGCTTCTCGCTCAATATGCTGACCCTTCTCGGTCTGATACTCGCCATCGGCATAGTGGTCGACGACGCCATCGTGGTGGTGGAGAATGTGGATCGTATAATGAACGCCGAGAAGATATCGGCGTTCGAGGCTACCGCCAAGGCGATGAAAAACCTCGGGAGCGCTCTTGTGGCCATGTCGCTCGTGCTGTGCGCGGTATTTGTGCCGGTTAGCTTCCTGCCGGGCATCACCGGTCAGCTCTACCGACAGTTTACGGTGACGATCGCCGTGTCGGTGGTGATCTCTACGGTGGTGGCTCTGACTCTTTCGCCGGTGATGTGCGCCAAGCTGCTGCGTTCGTCGCATGGCCGCAAGGCAAAGATATTCCGTCGCATAAATGTGTGGCTTCTGCGCGGCAACCGTTTCTACGGACGCGCCATAGCGCGCACGCTTTCACATCCGCGCCGCATGTATGCCGCTTTCGGTCTGGCGCTGGTGTTTATCTATCTGATGAACTCTTTGATGCCACGCAGCTTCATGTCGCAGGACGACCAGGGTTACTTCAACGTGGAGCTTGAACTGCCCGAAGGAGCTACGATAGAGCGCACGCGTGAGGTGACCGAACGAGCCATGGACTATCTTCTCGCCGATCCCGACGTGGAGTATGTGCTCAACGTCACTGGCTCGTCGCCGCGCGTGGGATCCAATCAGGCGCATTCGCAGCTCACTGTCATACTCAAGCCGTGGGGCGAGCGCAAGTCTGGCGATATCGCCGAAGTGCGCAGCCGCGTGCACGACGCGCTGTCGGTCTACCCCGAGTGCAAGGTCTACGTGTTCTCCCCCTCGATCATTCCCGGTCTGGGAACATCGGGCGGATTCGAGATGGTGCTCGAGGCCCGTGCCGACGCTTCGTATGCCGATCTGCAGAGTGCCGTCGACACTCTTAAGCTCTATGCCTCGAAAGCAAGCGCCATCACCGATCTGTCGACATCGATGCAGGCCGACATACCGCAGCTCTACTTTGATGTGGACCGCGACAGAGCAAAGATGCTCGGCATCCCCGTGAGCGATATATTCTCCACGATGAAGGCCTTTACCGGATCGATATATGTCAATGACTTCAATATGTTCAACCGCATATACCGTGTCTACATACAGGCCGACGCGACCTACCGCGCACGGCGTGAGAACATCGGTCTGTTCTTTGTGAAGAGCGCCGACGGCACTATGGTGCCGGTGTCGTCGCTCGGCACATCGAGCTATACCACAGGACCCGGCACGATCGGGCGCTTCAATATGTTCAACGCCGCTACAGTGTCGGGCGAGGCCGCCCACGGCTACAGCACAGGCGAGGCCATGGATGCGCTCGAAGAGATAGTGCGCAAGCATCTGCCCGACAATATCGGAGTGGAGTGGAGCGGACTCTCCTATCAGCAGAAACATGAGAGCGGCAATACGGGTCTTGTGCTCGGACTGGTGTTTCTCTTCGTGTTTCTTTTCCTGGCGGCTCTGTATGAGAGCTGGTCGGTGCCTCTGGCGGTGATACTGTCGCTGCCGATAGCCGGTGTCGGAGCTTATCTCGGAATATGGATCTGCGGACTTGAAAACAATATCTACTTCCAGATCGGTCTGGTGATGCTGGTGGGTCTGGTGGCCAAGAATGCCATCCTGATCGTGGAGTTTGCCAAGGAGGAGACCGACCGTGGCGTGGATGCCGTCAAAGCGGCTCTCAATGCGGCCCGTCTGCGTTTCCGTCCGATAGTCATGACCTCGCTGGCGTTTATGCTCGGCCTTGTGCCGCTGGTGATCGCCTCAGGTCCCGGCGCGGGCGCCCGGCGCGACATCGGCACCGGTGTGTTCTTCGGCATGGGAGTGGCCATAACTGTCGGCATAGTGTTCGTGCCGTTCTTCTTCGTGGCTGTCAACCGGCTTTTCAACCGTCGGCGCGCCGCGGTTAAGGGTGTGAAATAATTTCAACTGATTTTTGAAGGTTACTTATGATGAAATATATTGTTACGACGGTCGTTGCTGCGGCTATGCTTGCCGCCTCATCATGCTCCGGCACCAGGAATCTTGCCAACCCCCGGCTTGACATGCCTGAGGCATACGTGGCGGGCGATACGGCCGCAGTCGACTCGCAGTCGATAGCCGATATCAGCTGGTGGGAGTTCTATGCCGATTCCACGCTGACGAAGATAATGAGAATAGCGCTCGACAATAACCGCGATATCCTCAAGGCCGCCGCCCGTGTGGAGCAGGCGCGCCATCTCTATGGCGTGGCTGTGGCCGAGATGTGGCCTAAGGTGGGTGTAGATGTGGGTTACAGTTACGAAACCAACAAGTACAATGGCGGAGAGCTGAAAAAGGATCCGGAGCATGATCTGAAGCTGCCGATCACGTGGGAAGTGAATCTCTGGGGATCAATGATCCACGCCAAGGACGCCGGCAAAGCGCGCTATGCGGCCTCGGTGGAGGACTACCGCGCAATGCGCATGACGGTGATAGCCGAGGTGGCTACGGCTTATTTCAGGCTGCTGTCGCTCGAAAACGAGCTTGAGATCGTCAGGCGTACTCTGCTGACGCGTCAGGAATCGCTTGAGCAGGCTCGACTGAGGTTTGAGGGCGGACTGACATCCGAAACCGTCTATCAGCAGGCAAAGGTGGAGTATTCGACAACGGCCTCGCTCGTGCCCGCGCTTGAACTGCAGGTGGCCGCCATGCGCAACACTCTGACAACTCTGATGGGAGAATATCCTCACGAGGTGTTCGATCGTCGGAATACGCTTTTCGGCGCTGAGATGCCGGCCGAGCTTCCGGCCGGAGTTCCCTCCGATCTGCTACGCCGTCGTCCCGACCTGCGCGCGGCCGAGATGCGTCTGAAGGCGGCTATGGCCGACGTGGGTGTTAGCTATGCCGACCGTTTTCCGTCGCTGCGCATCGGGTTTGCTCCCGGCTTGGAGAACGACGGGCTGAAGGATTTCTTCAAGTCGCCCTTCACTTATACTCTCGCACAGATCACAGGTCCGATATTTGATTTCGGACGCAAGAAGCGCAAATATCAGGCTATGATAGCCGCCTACGACCAGAGTCGCCTCGACTATGAGAAGGCTGTGATAGGTGCTTTTACAGAGGTTAATACCTCCATTGTGGCCTACAATAAGTATCACGACAACTATCGTGTGAAGGTGGATCTCCGCGATGCGGCCGCCAAATATGTGAAGCTCGCGTGGCTGCAATACCGTGGCGGCACACTCAACTACATTGACGTGCTCGACGCGCAGCGCCGTTATTTCGAGGCGCAGATAGGTGTCAGCAATGCTCTGCGCGACGAATATCTGGCGCTGATCAATCTCTACAAGGCACTCGGCGGAGGCTGGAGCTGATGTTATTGCCGGTGAGTATGTATCCCGGCTACGGGCTGCTGATCCCGGTCATCCCTATGGACAAGGCGCTGTGTCGGCTTTATTAACGACACAGCGCCTTGTCTATAGACCGAAGATACGGCCTGCTATGGTGTGATATGCTTTTTACGGTCCGGCAATCGTTGCCGGATCACTCGGCTGCGAGAATCGAGGGGGCGGTGTAGGTGCGCGCCGCCAGTTCCTGATCGAGCATGTAGAGTCCCATGCCGTTGTCGCCCACGAGCTTGAATTTGTCGATGAGCGTGCGGCAGTTGTCCTCCTCTTCAACCTGCTCGGAGACGAACCATGCCAGACGGTCGCGTGTGGCGTAGTCTTTTTCCTGTTCGGCAAGGGCGAACAGATCGTTGATCAGAGCCGTCACCTTGTTTTCATGCTGCAGGGTGTGTTCGAAGGCAGCCAGAGGCGATGCCCACTCTGTCGGCACTGCGTCGATCGGTTTGAGCACCACGCGTCCGCCGCGCTGGTTGATGTAGTTCATGAATATCTGGGCGTGAGCCTGTTCTTCCTTGAACTGTATGGCAAACCAGTTGGCAATGCCGTTGCGTCCTTCGGCATTGAAGTGCATCGACATGGAGAGATACAGGTAGGCCGACCAGAGTTCGGCGTTGATCTGGGCGTTGAGTGCGTCCTGGATTTTGTTGTTGAGCATTTTTTTGCGAGTTACTTATATGTTGAAGATTAAATGCTATATCGTTAGCGAAGTTCATGCATCGTGGCGTCTTACCGGCGTTTGCCGCCTCCTCCACGCCGCTGCTGCTCGCGGAGCATGGCCTGCTGCTGTTTCTGCGCTTCCTCGAGCTTTGTGGCCCAGAATCCTTTCTTGCGGGGCTTCTTGGCATTCTCGCGCATGGTGGCGCGTACCTTCTCTTCGTCGACAAACTTGCGGAACAGGTAGGTCTGCAGAATGGTGATGAGCAGGAAGAGGAAATAGTAGCAGCTGAGTCCGGCGGCGTAGTTGTTGAAGAAGAACAGGAACATCACCGGCATCAGATACATCATCCATTTCATGCCGGGCATGGAGTTGCCTCCGGGCTGCGACTGCATGTTGATGTGGGTATAGATGATATTGACCACGGTCATCAGCAGGCAGAAGAGGCTGATGTGGTTGCCGAAGGTGGAGGAGATGAACGGTATGTTGGAGGTCCAGCTCACTATGGCGTCGGGCGCCGAGAGGTCTTTGGCCCAGAGGAACGGCTCGCCGCGCAGCTCTATGGCCGAGGGGAAGAAGTTGAACATCGCCACGAGTATCGGCAGCTGCAGCAGCATGGGCAGACATCCCGACATTGGGTTGGCGCCGGCGCGGCTGTAGAGAGCCATTGATTCCTGCTGGCGCTTCATGGCGTTCTCCTGTCCGGGCCATTTGTCGTTGATCTCCTTGATTTCAGGCGCGAGGACTCTCATCTTGGCCTGCGACATGAAACTCTTGTAGGTGAAGGGGAAGAGTATGATCTTGATGAACAAGGTCAGGAGCAGGATTATAATGCCGTAGTTGCTTATAAATCCGCCGAGGAAGGTGAATACGGGGATGATTATAAGGGTGTTGATCCATCTGAATAGCGCCCATCCGAGCGGTATGAGGTTGGTCAGGTGGAGGTTTTGTCCGGGATTGATGTCATTCTGCAGGTCGGAGAGGAGCGGATAGAGGTTGGGTCCGAAGAAGAATGTGAATCCTGCCGGAGAGGGCTGTGCCGAAGAGTATTCGAGTGTGGCCTGTGTGTCCATCTCCTTGATATAGTCGGGGTTGTCGTCGAGTTTCTCGCTGTCGACTATAGCGGTGGTGAAGTAGGAGTCAGGGACTATGAGCGAAGTGAAGAACTGATTTTTGTAGGCGATCCATTTCACGCGTTCGTTCACCTCTTTGCGCTCGGTGCTTCCCTCGCTGAGATTCTCCACATCGCCGTTGGCAAACATGTAGTAGAGTGCGCTGTTGCGTTCCTCAAACACGCGTCCGGCTTCGTCGCGGCGCATCTTCTGATGCCAGTTGAAGTCGATCGATGCCACGCTCGGCGGTATGATCTGCTGCATGCGCTCCTGCACGATCTCCATGCGGGCTGTATAGCCTTTGGCCGGGAGTGTATAGCGGAGTCCCCAGCGGGCGCCGTCGCCGAGATCGAGCATCATGGTCACGGCCGAGTCACCTTCGGCTACGGGAGTGAAGTAGAACTCGCGTGTGTCGAGCCGCTGTGTGGCGGTGGTGAGCATGAAGCTGTAGCCGTCGGTGGCCGGATCCATCAGCGTAAGCGCTGTGGAGTCGTAGCTCTTGTAGTTGTTGAGCCATGCTTTGCTGATAGCGCCTCCTTTGGTGGATATCTCGAGGGTGACGTCGGGGTTGCTGAGTGTGACGGTGCTCTCCTTTCCCTTGAGGTAGCGTGCGAAGCCCTGATAGCGTGCGACGGCGGCCATTGACTGTTTCAGGTTGCTGACGGCGGCTGCGGCTGTCTGCTGCGGTATGCCGTCGTAGCGTGCGGCGATGATGTCGGCAGCCGCTACCGGTCCGAAATCGGTGTCGACGATGCCGCCGATAGCTCCTTCGGGCGAGAGTGTCAGGTGGGCTTCACGGGCGTCGAGTGTGTATGCTCCGGTGAGCGAGTCGGCTGTGCCGAAGCGTCGGATTGTGGATGCTATAGTAGCGCGTTCGGCCGCGCTTACGCTGTCGAGTGTCAGCACCTGTGCGGCCTGTGCGGCTTCGAGCCTTGCGGCCTCCTGCTGTTCGGCGATCTCGCGCTGTCGGGCAAGCTCCTCTTCGGAGGGTTTGTTGAGCCACATGAAGCCGAATATCACGGCTCCCATGAGCAGCATTCCCAGTAGGGTGTTTTTGTCCATCTGTATGTGTTAGTGTTGTGATTTATTGTTTATCGGTGTTTTTTTCTGCGGCATATCCGGCAGCGGCCTTCACGAAGTCGACGAAGAGTGGACTGGGGTTGAGCACCGTGCTGGAGTATTCGGGGTGATACTGTGTGCCGACAAACCACCGCAGCGAGGGTATTTCGACCACTTCTACAAGTCCGGAGGAGGGGTTTTCGCCTACGCATGACAGTCCGGCCTGTTCGAAGCGTGTGCGGTAGGTGCTGTTGAATTCATAGCGGTGGCGGTGACGCTCTCTGATGTCGGTGGCGCCGTAGGCTGCCGCGGCGTGCGATCCGGGCTTGAGGCGGCAGTCGTAGGCTCCGAGCCTCATGGTGCCGCCCATGTTGCTGATATGCTTTTGCTCCTCCATGATGTCGATGACGTTGTCGGGGGTTTCGGGGTTCATCTCGGTGGAGTTGGCCTGCTGAAGTCCGAGTACGTTGCGGGCGTATTCGATGACCATACACTGCATACCGAGGCATATTCCGAGCGTGGGTATGTCGTGCTCACGAAGCCATTTGAGCGCTGAGAATTTGCCTTCGATGCCGCGCTGTCCGAATCCGGGGGCTATGATCACTCCGTCCATTCCCGACAGAAGCTGTTCGGCGTTGTTGTCGTCGAGTTGTTCGGAGTGGATGTATGTCAGGTTGAGTTTCAGGTCGTTGTAGGTGGCGGCGTGTACGAGTGCTTCGGATATTGATTTGTAGGCATCCTGAAGTTCCACGTATTTGCCCACGAGGCCTATTTTGACTTCGCGCGAGGCGTTGTGCAGACGGTCGAGGAAGCTGCGCCATCGTGTCAGGTCGGGTTCGCCCTTTACGGTCTGTCCGGTAAGGCGCATCACGATCTCGTCGAGGTGTTGCGAGTGGAGCATCAGCGGCACGTCGTAGATCGACTGGCAGTCCATCGACTGGATCACGGCGTCGGAAGCTACGTTGCAGAACTGGGCTATCTTGACTCTCATCTGTGCCGGGACGTCCTTTTCGGTTCGGAGCACAAGTATGTCGGGCTGTATGCCGAGCTGCTGCAGCTGCTTGACAGAGTGTTGGGTGGGTTTTGTCTTGAGTTCTTTGGCAGCGTGGAGGTAGGGCACGTAGGTGAGGTGCACTGTCACGCTGTCGCGTCCAAGCTCCCAGCGGAGCTGTCTGACACTTTCCAGAAACGGGAGCGACTCTATGTCGCCTACGGTGCCTCCGATCTCGGTGATGACGTAGTCGTATTGGCCGGTTTCGCCAAGGATCTTGATGTCGCGCTTGATCTCGTCGGTGATATGCGGTATGATCTGCACTGTCTTGCCAAGATAGTCGCCACGGCGCTCCTTGTCGATGACGCTCTGGAAAATGCGGCCTGATGTGACGTTGTTGGCCCGTGAGGTGCGCATGTTGGTGAAGCGCTCGTAGTGACCAAGGTCGAGGTCTGTTTCCTGTCCGTCCTCTGTCACGTAGCATTCGCCGTGTTCGTAGGGATTGAGTGTGCCAGGATCTACGTTGTAATATGGGTCGAATTTCTGTATCGTGACGCGATATCCACGTGCTTCAAGCAGGCAGGCGAGCGATGCGGCGACAATGCCTTTGCCGAGCGACGACACCACTCCTCCTGTAACGAAAATATACTTTGTTTCCACCTTCGGATGTTGTTGAAATTACAAAGATGCAAAGTTACTAATTTTTCTGTTGCATCGGCAAAAAAAATCAGGTGTCCACTCTTTGGAACCAGCGTCAGCCGGCGGTCAGTTCGCCGCATATCGAGCATGCGAAGTGGTCGGCCACTTCGGCTGAGTCGAGTCCGAGTCCGAAGAGATACATCAGTTTGGTTATGGCGGCCTCGCAGGTGATGTCGTGGCCGGCCACGGCTCCGGCGGCCATGAGGGCGTCGGCGGCGGCATATCGGTGGTGTACGGCTCCGTTGATGCATTGTGTGACGTTGACCACAACGGTGCCGCGCTCTATGGCTTCGCGCACAGCTTCGGCAAACCATGGTGCAGTCGGGGCGTTGCCCGCTCCGAAGGTCTTGAGTACCACTCCGCGTATGCCGGGAGTGGCGAGCTGGTGGCGCAGTGTCTGCTCTGTGATGCCCGGGAAGAGGTCGATGAACATCACGCGGCGGTCCATGGCGTAGTGGGTGTGGAGCGGCCGGCGTTCGGCAGTGCGGTAGAGGGCGTCGAGGTTGAAGTGGATGCCGAGTCCTATCTGTGCCAGGGGCGGATAGTTGTTGCTCTTGAATGCGTTGAAGTTGTCGGCGCTGATCTTTGTGGCGCGGTTGCCGCGCCAGAGATAGTTCTCGAAGAGTATGGCCACTTCCTGTACCATCGGTCGGCCGTCGGGGGTGGTGGCTGCCGCTATCTGCACTGCTGTGATGAGGTTTTCCTCGCCGTCGGTGCGCACCTCGCCTATGGGGAGCTGCGATCCGGTGATGATGACCGGTTTGGCGAGATTCTCAAGCATGAACGACAGGGCGGAGGCCGTGTAGGCCATGGTGTCGGTGCCGTGGAGCACCACGAAGCCGTCGTAGGCGCGGTAGTTGTCGTGGATAGTCCGGGCGATGGATCCCCAATGGTCGGGATCCATGTCGCTCGAATCTATGGGATGGTCAAATGAAACGTTGTCGATCTCGTAGTTGAGCATACGCAGTTTGGGCACGTTGTCGATCAGATGGTCGAAGTCAAACGGCTCAAGGGTGAGCGTCGTGGGGTTTTCGATCATCCCGATGGTGCCTCCGGTGTAGATCAGCAGTATGCGTGGACGGTTCTGTTCCATTCGGTTTATTTCACTTGTGCTCCGGCTACCACCGGTCCGGTCGGGCCGATCACGACGAGGCTGCCGTCGGCGTTTTCGGCCGAGAGTATCATGCCCTGGCTTTCGATGCCTTTGAGTTTGCGCGGCGGCAGGTTGGCGATGAAGCACACCTGCTTGCTCACCAGATCCTCGGGCGCGTAATGCTTGGCGATGCCGCTGACTATGGTGCGTCCGCCGAGCCCGTCGTCAATGGTGAATCTGAGCAGTTTGTCGGCTTTGGGCACTTTAACGCACTCCTTGACGGTGCCTACGCGTATGTCGGCTTTCATGAATGTGTCGAAGTCCACATCGGGCGCCTGCGGCTCGGCCTTGAAGCCCTTGAGCTGGTTGGCGCGCTTGATGTCGTCGAGTTTCTTGAGCTGCGCGGCTATGACGGAGTCGTCGATCTTCTCGAAGAGCAGCTGCGGGGTGGCTATCTCGATTCCGGCCGGCACGAGGTCGAATGTGCCGATCATATCCCAGCTGAGTCTGTCGAGGCGGAGCATCGAGGCGATCGATGCCGATGCGAAGGGCAGGAACGGCTCGAAGGCCACAGCAAGGTTGGCGCATATCTGAAGCGCGAGGTTGAGTACTGTGGCTGTGCGCTGTTCGTCGGTCTTGGCGGTCTTCCACGGTTCGGTTTCCTGCAGGTAGCGGTTGCCGATCCGGGCTATCTCCATGGCTTCCTTAAGCGCTTCGCGGAAGTGGAATGTGTCGAGTGCCTCGTCAAGACGGCGGCGTGTCTGACGTATCTCCTCCATCATGGCGCGGTCGGTGTCGTTGGGTTCCCCGGCTGCGGGCACCATCCCTCCGAAGTATTTGTGGGTGAGCACTGCGGCGCGGTTGACGAAGTTGCCGAGTATGGCCACGAGTTCGTTGTTGTTGCGTGCCTGGAAGTCGGCCCATGTGAAGTCGTTGTCCTTTGTTTCGGGCGCGTTGGCTGTCAGCACGTAGCGGAGCACGTCCTGTTTGCCGGGGAATTCGCGCAGATACTCGTGGAGCCAGATGGCCCAGTTGCGCGAGGTGGAAATCTTGTCGCCCTCAAGGTTGAGAAATTCGTTGGCAGGCACGTTGTCGGGTAGCTGGAATCCGTCGCCGTAGGCCATGAGCATGGCGGGGAACACGATGCAGTGGAACACGATGTTGTCCTTGCCTATGAAGTTGATGATGCGCGTTTCTGGATCTTTCCACCATTTCTCCCAGCTGTCGGGCAGTATCTCCTTGGTGTTGGATATGTAGCCTATGGGAGCGTCGAACCACACGTAGAGCACCTTGCCTTCGGCGCCTTCGACCGGCACGGGCACGCCCCATTTGAGGTCGCGGCTGACGGCTCTGGGCTGCAGACCCATGTCGAGCCATGACTTGCATTGTCCGGCCACGTTGGGCTTCCATTCCGGGTGTTCGTCGAGTATCCAGTGGCGCAGCCGCTCCTCATACTTGTTGAGGGGGAGATACCAGTGGGTGGTTTCGCGCCAGCTGACCGGCGCGGATGTCAGGCGCGAGTACGGATCGATCAGCTCGGTGGCTGAGAGTGATGTGCCGCAGGCCTCGCACTGGTCGCCGTAGGCCTGTTTTCCGCAGTGGGGGCATGTGCCGCCTACGTAGCGGTCGGCCAGAAATTCACCGGCTTCGGCGTCGTAGGGCTGCATGGATGTCTGCACCTCGAAGCAGCCGTTGTCATACAGGCGGCGGAAAAATTCGGAGGCGGTGCGGGCGTGTATGTCGCTCGTGGTGCGCGAATACACGTCGAACGTGATGCCAAGCTCCTTCATCGAGTCGCGGATTATGGCATGATAGCGGTCGACGATATCCTGCGGCGTTACGCCCTCTTCGCGTGCCTTGATGGTGATGGGCACTCCGTGCTCGTCGCTTCCTCCCACCATCACCACTTCCTGCCCCTTCAGGCGGAGGTAGCGGGCGTAGATGTCGGCCGGCACGTACACGCCGGCGAGGTGACCGATATGCACCGGTCCGTTGGCGTAGGGGAGCGCGGTGGTGATGAGTGTGCGTTTGAAATTCTTTTCCATTATGTCTGATATGACTTGTTTTGCTGTGAAATGTTGTAGTGTGGTTACGGGTCGGATCAGGGGTGCAACTCCACGATGAAGCGTGCTCCGTGGACATACTCCTCGTCGAGGCGTACAGTGCCGTTCATGCGCGCGGCTGTCACGGCGCAGATGGGGAGTCCGAGCCCGTCGCCGCCGGTGAGGTCACGCACCTGCGCGAACGGTTTGAAGAGGTCGGCTCTCGCTTCCGGGGCTATTCCGGGGCCGCTGTCAGTGACGATGAACTGTATGTTGTGCGGGCCGCGCTTTTTGAATTCGAGTGTGATCTTGCCTCCTGCGGGGGTGTATTCGGCTGCGTTGGAGAGCAGATGGTCGATGATGCCGGCGAGCGCTTCGGCGTTGATGCGCGCGCTCATCTTGGGGGCGTTGACCGATAGCGTCACCTCGGGGCGCAGAAGCGGTTCGACACGCGCGGCTGCTTCCTGACAGAAGTCGGCCACGTTGACCTCTTCGGTGGGGAGCGGCTGGTCGATGGCGTTCTCCTGGTCGGAGAGGGTCTGTATATGCTCGGCAAAGCCTTTCAGAGCCTTGACGGCCGGCAGATTCTGCGGCAGGGTGTCGAGAGTCGGAGCCATCTGCGACGATATGTTGGCTATGAAACGGCTCTTCATCTCATTGTTGGCTTTGGCGGTGTTGATGGCTTTTTTCTGCCGTTTGGTGGTGGCGATATAGCGCACGAGGCTGATGCCGAGCATCACGAGCGCCACGGCGAGCAGTGCCGCCAGTGCTATGAGCCCGACTATTATGGCTGTCTTTGCTGTAAGCGATGAGTCGCGCTCCTCGATGGTCTGCTTCGCGGCCTCGTAGTCGGCGTTGAGCCGTGCGTATTCAGCGGCGGCTCTGACTTTGCCTATGCTGTCGCTCCATGCGAGATATTTCTCGTATGATCGTGCGAGCATCCGCGCATTGTTGGTGCGTATGGCGGTCTGTATTATTGTCTTGTAGCATTCGTCGGCCTTGTCGTAGTTGTTGTCGTTGAGATACAGCGCTATGAGCTGGTTGATTGCCTGATCGCCTTTGTCGGGCTGTCCGAATGTGTAGTAGAAGTTGGCTTCGGTGGTCAGCAGATCCTTGTCGGTTTCGGGATTTTTCTCGTCCTGTGCCCACTGTCGCATTCTGGCGAGCTGTTCGCGCGCTTTTTCTACATTTTTAAGCTTCATGTACATGCGGTGGCGTTCGCGTGCTATCGGGTAGTGGAGTCCGGGACGCTGTTTTCCCTGCTCGGTCTCGGCTGCGGAGAGCACGGCTTCGGCGCCCATGAGTGTTTCAAACGCTTCCTTGTAGTAGTTCTCACGATGGTATAGCGCGCTGACGTTGACAGCGGCCGGCACGGCCTTGTCGGCGTTCTGCTCCTTGGCAAATGCTTCGTAGGCTTTGAGATAGTGGTAGCGGGCCTTGACATACTCTTTCTGCTCAAGCGCGGCGTCGGCCTCGCGCTGCAGGTTGTCGCCGCGGCTCTGTGCGGCAAGGGGGAGCCAGCCGCAGATGATAGTCATCGCTACAATGGCAAGATAAGATTTCATATCCGAATCGATTGTTTTGTCTGAATGTTTGTGTCAATTATGGGGTGGTCGGGAGGTCTGTGCCCTGATCCAACATCAGTTTCGTGTAAAGTTATTGCAAAGTTAGGGCAAACTCCCCATGTTTCAAAAAATCGTGGTGGTGATTTTTGCAAAGCGTCTTGAAATTGGCTAATTTTGCCTCCGAATAACAAACGGAATAACAAAAAAAATTACAACAACGACTATGAAAGTGCTTAACATCATTGTTGCAGCCGCCGCTTCGATGGCGCTGATGGCTGCATGCTCTTCAAAGACCGGATCGGCCGCCGCCGAGGCATCGCAGAACGATACCGTGGCTGTAGCTGCTCCCGCTGAGGCTGTGATCGAGGTTGCCGCAGGCGACACCGCTCTCTCTTTCTCGACTCCGCTCGCAGTGATCGACTTCAACGCCACATGGTGCGGCCCGTGCCAGCAGTTCAAGCCTGTATTCCACAAGGTGGCTGCCAAATATGCCGACCGTATAACATTCTTCTCGGTCGACACCGATTCGTGCCCCGCGCTCGCAGTGCAGTATCAGGCGCAGTCCATCCCGCAGATCACGGCTATCAGCGCCGACTCTGTGGTGGCCAACCAGATCGGCTCGATGTCGGAGGCTGACTTCACAGCCTACATTGAGTCGCTGCTTCAGTAAGCCGACGATCCACGACAATACTAAAAACGCTTCCTGTACAGAGTTGTGTACGGGAAGCGTTTTTTCATGACGTCAGCGGGCTTTTATAGGCTGATGGAGACTCCGGCGTTGATGCATCGGGGGAGAGCCGGGCCGTAAATATAGCCAGAGTCACGGTTGACACCGGAGTCGAAATCGTTCTGATAGGAGTTGAAAATGTTGCTGACTCCGGCCGAAACATCGAGATTCACGCGGTTGAAAAGCTTGAAATTGTAAGTGAGTTTGACCGATGCGTCGAAAAACGACTGTGTGCGCACTGCCAGATCCACATCCGTGCCCGATCCCTCCATATGCTGTACGGTCATGGGGCCTGTGCCGGTGGCGTTGAATGTGGCCGTAAGCCGATGGGTTATTTCCCAGTTGGCGGTGATATATCCGTAGATGTCAGGCGTGCGGAACATTTTTTTCTCAGCCGGCACGGCAGGGTTGTCGCTCCACTGTTCGGGTTTCTTGTAGCGGCTGCTTTGCAGAGTGATGCCGCCCTGCATGTCGAAATGGTTGGAGAAAAATGCCTTGGCTTCAAGATTCATGCCCATTACGCGCGCTCCGCTGCTATTGTAGCGTTCGAGCACGGCGTTGCCCGCGGCGTCGGTCCCTTCGAGCTGTCGTAGGGCGAACACATCACGCAGGTCGGTGAAGAATGCCTCGACGAGCAGATTGGTCTGCACGTTGCCGAAACGGTGGTAGAGGTCGGCCGAGAGGCTCACGCTCTGCGAGCTTTCCTGCTTGAGGCCTGGTGCAAGCACGGTGACGACACGTTCGCCGCCAACAATGGCCACGTGGAAGTCTTCGTCGTAGGCCTGCGGCGAGCGGAAGCCGGTGGAGTAGGATGCCCTGAAATTCATGTTTGACGACGGGTTGAAGCGTATGTTGAGTCGGGGCGATATTATGGGGTCGTGGATCAGCGAGTGCTTGTCGACACGGGCGCTGGCCAGAAAGCCCCATCGCTCGTCGCGCCATTCGTTCTGCAGATAGCCGCTGTAGATGCGAACGCACTGCTTCACGTTGTGGTCATAGCCGAGGGTGACATCATGCAGGCGGTTGAAGGAGTACTCCGTGCCCGCCACGAGCTTGGCCGGCATGAAGAGGAAGCGGTCCATCGAGTGGGTCCACTGGCCTCCGGCGGTGATAACCAGGTCGGAGGTGCGTCCGTAGGCGTCGGGATCCATTTCAGATCCGTAGTAGCTCTGACGTCGGGTGTTCTGGCTGGCGGCGAACACCGACAGGTGGTCGCGGCGGTCGCGCAGCCAGAGGTCGAAGGTGGCTTCTCCGGCGTGGATGTTGTGGTCGGTCTGTTCGGCTATCATCGCCATATGGGGCGGAAGCTTGAGATTGTCGCCTCCGCGGCGGTATTCGTGGGTATTGTGATATTCGACGGTGAGCTTGCTGATGTCGGAAGTGCGGAAGAAGCTGCGTGCTCCGAGTGTCTGTGTCTTGAGTTGTGCCACTTCGGTGAATCCGTCGCCGTTGTGGTCATATCCGTCGCGGCTGCGGCTCTGTCCGTAGATGAAGAGCCCCGCAAGGCCGTTGTCGGTGACCACCGATGCGTTGAGGGTGGTGTTGTTGTCAAACGATCCCGAGGGGCCGATCGACGTCAGCTGGTGCGATACCTGTGCGGAGTTGGTCATCGGATCTTTGGTGATGATGTTGATGGTGCCTCCTATGGCCGATGAGCCGAAGAGCGCCGATCCGCCTCCGCGCATCACCTCCACGCGGTCGATCATGTTGGCCGGTATCTGTTCGAGTCCGTAGACTCCGGTCAGAGCCGAGAATACGGGTCGGGAGTTCATGAGTATCTGCGAGTAGTGTCCGTCGAGTCCGTTGATGCGCACCTGCGTGAAGCCGCAGTTCTGGCAGTCGTTCTCCACGCGCACTCCGGGCTGGAAGTCGAGTCCGTCGGCGAGTGAGCACGCCCCGAGCCGCTGGAACAAGGAGCCGTTGATCACGTTGACGAGCGATGGGCTCTCACGGCGGAGCGTTTCGCTCTTCGATGAGGTGACCACCACCTGGTCGAGCATGAACGCGTCGGGGGCGAGATCGAAATTGACTTCTACTGTCCGCCGCGGCTCTACAGATGTTTCAAGCCGTGTGGTGACGTATCCGGTGCAGCTTGCCTCAAGTGTGTATTCTCCGGGCTTGAGATCGCGGAATATATAGTGACCCGATGCGTCGGTAACGGTGGCGAGGCTCGTGCCGAGGATTCTTATGACGCAGCCCGGCATGTGTTCGCCGCTCTCGGTGTCGAGCACGTGGCCGCCTATGTTTGCGTCGGTTGTCTTACTGTTTTGTGCTGATATGCAGGAGATGCCGATGGTGTATGCCATCAGCGCGATGATGATTCGTCTGGTCATTTGTGAAACTGTTGATGATGTGGAATTTTGCGATGGGTCGCAGTGGCCGCGGGCAGTTTCACGAAACGGTCGGAAATGCCTTGTGGTCAAGTGCGGGTATGTGTGGGGATCATCATCAGCAGCAGGGTGGTTCGCGCAGTTTTGCGCTGAGATGGCCGGCGTATGGCGTCGTGGCGTCATAATGGCCTACGATTAAGGCGTATTGTATTGGAGCGGCATCGGACGGATCCGCGCATGGCGTGTCGGCCGAAGAGGCCGTGAGGTTGAGTGATGCTATGAGGTCAAGCTCATTCGCCGTATGAGTATGGTGTGAAGATGATGTGTAGGGGTGGGAGTGTGCCACCAGCCGTCCTCCGGAGAGCAGATGATAGTGTGTGAACACGGTGTTCGAAAACATAAAGTTGACGAACACAAGCAGCAACGCGGCGGAAAATATCTTCGCAGCTTTTCTCTTCACGCTGCAAAGTTACCAAGAATCCGCGAAATACGAAAAAACGCGGGTGAATGGTCTATGATACGTGATAAATGTTGTGTGGGACGGTGGTGTCATGATGTATGCGTGGAGTGGTTGCGGATCGGTGTTTCTATGTCGAGGTCGTTACGCGATTTTAGCAGGTGGTGATTTTTTGTTAATTTTGCGGCACAGGGATTCATGACCAGTATTATGATAAAGTATTTGCTTATGGCATTGCTGTGGATAGCAGCGCCATGTGCCAGTTCGCAGACCATATTCGAGTATCATCGTTCGACTTACGACGTATTGCGGTTTGAAACGATCGCCGGCCGGTCCGGCGAGTGTCGTTTGTTGAAGCCTTCGTCGGGAAATAAGCCTTATGGCTATAGCAGTTCGTCGTATGTAGTCCCCGATGAGGTGACCGACCGCGATACAGGACAGAAATACAGGGTGACAGAGATCGGCGCCGAAGCTTTCATGGGCAGCAACAACGTGCTGTCGGTGGAGCTTCCGCTATGGCTTAAGAAGATTGATCTTGACGCGTTCCGCAGCTGCGGCCAGCTTAAGGAGATCGCGATACCCGACGGGGTGACGGAGATCGGATCGCGTGCGTTCATGCTGTGCGCCAAGCTTGCGAAGGTAGAGATGGCATCCCGGTCGATGCTCGCCACCATCGGTGGAGAGGCCTTTTCGGGTTGCAAGAGTCTGAAGTCGTTCACTATCGCCGAGAATGTGACATACGTCGGATCGGAGGCGTTCGCCAACTCAGGCATAGAGAATATACAGTTCAACGCCACGCGGTGCCCCATGAGCGGCACTCGCTATCAGCCTCCGCTGTCGGGTACGAGCGGCGTCAGGGTGACGTTCGGGGAAAATGTCCGTATGATTCCCGACAATTTCTTTGCCGGCGTGAAGCGGATGTACAGTTTCGACGTTCCGGAGAGTGTGTCCGAGATCGGCGAGGCGGCGTTTCTCGGCTGTCCCGACCTGCAGGTTGTAAGAGTGCCCGCGTCGGTGAACAAAGTCGGCAGTTCGGCTTTCGAGGGGTGTGTGAGTATGGTGGAGAGCGATCTGTCATCGGTCACTACGCTCGGGCGGTCGGTGTTCAAAGGCTGCACGAAGCTTGCGAAAGCTGTGCTCAGTCAGCGTCTTGACAAGATCCCCGACGAAACGTTCATGGGATGCGTCGCACTTGAGGATTTCGCCATTCCGTCGACAGTGAGGATGATCGGAAAGCGTGCTTTTCAGCGCTGTGCCGCGTTGCCGCTTGATAATGTGGCTCTATGGCCTAAGAATCTTGCCACGATTGATACGCGCGCGTTCGAAGGGTGCGAGTTGCTGACATCGTTGCCTCCGGCGAGTGTGCGTTACGGTGACTATGCGCTGTCGGCCACCGGGCTTGAGTCAGGCAAAGTCCTGTCGACGACACTCGGCAAGGCAGTGTTTGCCGACTGCCTGTCGCTCAAATCGCTCTCGACACAGTCGGGTATGGGGCTGACTGTGATACCCGACAGCCTGTTTGCCGGATGCCGCGCTATGGAGGTGATGCCCGTAATGTCGATTGATCTCGAATCGATCGGCGATGAGGCGTTCAGGGATTGCGTGTCGTTGCATGCGGTGGATGTGCCGGCAGGCTGTGAGAGTATAGGCAATGGAGCGTTTGACGGTTGCACGGGTCTCCGCGCGGTGAAACTCAACAATCGACTGTCGTCGATCGGTTCTGTGGCTTTCAGGGGCTGCAGCTCGCTTCAGGCGATAGATGTTCCGGATATGGTGGAAAATATATGGGCGGCGATATTCAGCGGATGCTCGTCGCTGAGAAGTGTAGGCATAGGATGTCATGTGGTATCGATCGCAACCGACGCTTTCGACGGATGCGCCGATGTCACGCATGTGACGGTGACAGCTCTGCAGCCTCCGACGACTACCGACCGGTTCTTTCCGGCGGATGTGTTCGCGTCGGCGATGCTCTACGAGCCTGCCGAGCGTGGCGCCGCCTATGCGGCGGCCAACGGTTGGCGCCTGTTTCACCAGCGTACTACGCTCGAACCGGTAAAGGCAGTCAATATCCTATTCGAGCCGGCGCACGGCACGGACATACAGCTGCAGCAGGGCGATGCTTCGCGCATAAAGGCGCAGGTGGTGCCCGACAACGCCACATATCAGGCTCTCGAATGGCACAGCTCCGACGAGTCGGTGGTGGCTGTGGATCCTGACGGAACTCTCCATGGCCTGCAGGTGGGCGAGGCGATTGTGACAGTCCGTCTGGTCAAGGGCGATGTGCCGGCGTTTGTGTTTCGGGTATATGTGGATCCCAAGCCTGTGGCCATGATTTTGATTGACGAGGAGAGTGTGGAACTGACCGAGGGCGACACCCGTGCGCTTGCGGCTGCGGTATATCCGGCCAATGCCACCGACCGCAGGGTCGAATGGAGGAGCTCCGACGAATCGGTGGTGACTGTTTCGGCCGACGGCCTGCTGACGGCGCTTGTGCCGGGCGAGGCGGTTGTCACTGTCGCGGCTATCGACGGGTCGGGCGTGGAGGTCTCGTGCGATGTGAAGGTGCTTAAACGTATCATACCGGTGGCAGGCGTGACGCTTGACGTCTCTGAAATGGAGCTGATAGAGGGTGATACGCATGGACTGTCGGCTATAGTGACTCCCGACGATGCTACCGACAATGGTGTGGACTGGAGCAGTACGGATGAGTCGGTGGCAGTAGTGGCAGCCGACGGCACGGTGACCGCCGTGGCTCCCGGCATGGCTGAGATAAAGGCTACAGCTCATGACGGCTTCGGACAGGAGGCAGTGTGCAGGGTGACGGTGAAACGCCGCATCATATCGGTGGAGGAGGTGGCTCTGACGGCCAACGCCGCGGAGTGTACGGAGGGCGACGAGATAGAATTTGCGCTGACCTACGGTCCGTCGGATGCCACCGAGCCTGAGGTGGAATGGAGTGTTTCGGATCCGGAAATGGCACGCATGATTTCGCCCGGACGATTCCTGATCATGCATCCCGGGGAGGTCATCGTCACAGTGACGGTGACAACGCCCGACGGCGTTGCCAGAAGTGCGTCGGCTACTGTCAAGGCTTCGCCGCGTATATACCTTGTGGCGACGATCGTGCTTTCGTCGGAGGAGGTGGAACTGACCGAGGGTGAAACGATGCAGCTGACCGCTGCGGTGACTCCCGACAATGCTACTGACAGCAGGGTGAGCTGGGCAGTGTCTGACGCGCATGTCGCCACTGTGAGTGAGTCCGGACTGATCGAGGCTCTGGCCGAGGGGAGCGCTGTGGTGACGGCATCGGCGATTGATGGATCGGGAGTCGTGGCCGAGTGTCGTGTCAAGGTTGTGGCCGCGCCCGTGGTGTCGGGCATACGTTCGCCGTGGGACGGTATGACAGACGGAGCCGAGACGGTGACTGTCAGCGATCTCGCGGGCAGGATAGTGTATAGCGGTCGCGCTGACGGCCTGAAGGGGGCGTCGCTGCCGCATGGATACTATATCGTTGCGACGCCACGGAGAGTGGTGAAGGTGCTGATAAGGTGAGATCAGAGGCTCATGCGTATACGCCACTCCTGCGGATAGAGATTGTTGGCGCGGTTGCCTAGATTTTTCACCCACCCGAGGGGGAGTCCGTCGAATTTGAGCAGAACGAATCCGCGCGGCGCATCGATGGCGACGGCCTCGCGCCGCAGGAATGCGACCGCTGTCGGGCCGCTTATATCGCATGAATTGAACAGGCCGGCATTGAGCAAAGTCGACATGGCGAGCTGCTGCGAGGGCACGATGTCCTTGCCTTTGATCTCGCCCAGCTCGATGCGTGGCCACAATGCTGCCGGCAGGGCGCATGGCAGATATGCCAGCAGCCGGTTGCCTTCGGGCGATATGATGGCTTCGGGCGAGGCTATCCACTCCCGGCAGCGGTCGTAGCGGCGGTCGTGCCGGAGGGTCTGCCCGCGTGCCGGGCGCGTCTGTTTTCCTATGGCTCCGTCGCTCTTACGTATTATGGCCATGAAGAGTCCTTCGCCGTCGAGCCGATGGGGCATGAAACGCATGCACCATGCATCGGTGCCGATACCGGGCGCGATACCCCATGAAGGGTCGATTGGCTGTGGCATGACGGTCTCTCCGCCGAGGGTGTTGATGATCCACTCCACGTTTTCCTCGTTTTCATGGCGGTTGAAGGTGCAGGTGCTGTAGATCAGATAGCCTCCGGGTCGGATGGCGGGCCACAGATCGGCTATGATCTCTCTCTGGAGCGAGGCGCACTGCGCGGTCAGGGCCAGAGTCCACTGGCGGCGCGCTTCGGCGTCCTTGCGCATCATTCCCTCGCCGGAGCAGGGAACGTCGGCGGCCACGATGTCGAATGAGGCCGGATAGCTTCCGAACCGTCCGACGGAGCCTTGTGTGACTGTGGCCGGAACGCCCCATTTGGCGAGGTTCTCGCACAGGATGACGTGGCGTTTGCGGTCAAATTCGTTGGCGACGGCCACCGATCCGGGTGGCAGAGCCGACAGGGCGGCGGTGGTCTTGCCGCCGGGAGCCGCGCAGGCGTCGAGATAGCTGACGGGGCGTCCGTCGGCCAGACCTGCTACAACGCGGGCTATGATCATCGAGGATGCGTCCTGCACGTAGTAGCGTCCCTGATGGAGATGCGGATCGGCAGTGAAAAGCGGGCGCTCCGGAAGGTAGAAGCCTTCGGCGCACCAGGGCACCGGCCGTGTGGCGTCCCATTTTCCGTCGGGAACACCTTTGGCCGGATTGACGCGTACAGCCACCGACGGCTCACCGTCGAGCGCGGCCGCGAGGCCTTGCGTCAGCGGTGAGCCGTATGACTCTATCTCCCGGACGAATCCGGAGGGAATTTCGGGGAAACCTTGGCGGTCCATCAGATCGACAGGCGGCGCAGGGTGTCGAGGAGCGCCCGGTTGATGGGCTTGTCGTTCTTGATGGCCTTGGTGAACGGCACGTAGCAGATGTTGTCGTTCGAGATGCCTATCATGACGTTGCGCTGATCCTCAAGCAGTGCGTCGATGGCAGCTGCTCCCATGCGCGAAGCCAGTATGCGGTCGTGGGCTGTGGGCGATCCGCCGCGCTGCAGGTGGCCGAGTATGGACACACGCACGTCGTAGCCCGGATATTCGTTCTTGACGCGTTCGGCCATGCCCATGGCGCCTCCGGTGACGGGGCTTTCGGCCACGAGCACGATCGAGGAGTTTTTCGATTTGCGGAATCCGTTCTGTATCAGTTCGGCCAGCTGGTCGACCTCGGTGGAGATCTCCGGTATGATGGCCGCTTCCGCTCCCGATGCGATGGCTCCGTTGAGAGCCAGAAATCCGGCGTCGCGGCCCATGACCTCGATGAAGAAAAGTCGCTCGTGGGAGGTGGCAGTGTCGCGGATCTTGTCGACGCACTCCATGATGGTGTTGAGCGCGGTGTCATATCCGATGGTCGTGTCGGTGCCGTAGAGGTCGTTGTCGATGGTGCCGGGCAGGCCTATGCAGGGCAGATTGAACTCGTTGGCAAAAATGCGTGCTCCGGTGAGCGATCCGTCGCCTCCGATCACCACCAGGGCGTCGATGCCGTGGCGTTTGATATTGTCATAGGCCAGCTGACGGCCTTCGGGTGTGGTGAATTCCGGGCAGCGTGCTGTCTTGAGGATTGTGCCGCCGAGCTGTATGATGTTGCTGACGTTCTGGGTCTTGAAATCCTGTATCTCGTCGGAGATCAGACCCTTGTAGCCGCGATAGATGCCCTTTACCTTAAATCCGGCGAAGATGGCCGCGCGTGTGACGGCGCGGATGGCTGCGTTCATTCCGGGAGCGTCGCCTCCCGAAGTGAGGATGCCTACGCATTTGATTTCTGACATAATCTATGTGGTTTTTTGGTTTTGATTAAGCCGCAAATATACGTAAAATCCGTCTTACAAATCTTAAAAATAGACTAAATAAATGCTAACGGAGCCGGCAGCCGCGTCAGCTTGCATGTTCACAATGGGAAAAGATCTGATGGTTGGAGCATGGGTGATGAAAAAGAGACTCCCCGGAGCAGCCTGCGAGGCTGCTCCGGGGAGTCCGGTATCTGTGGGGTCACCTCGCAGGGAGGTTTCCGGGTCAGTTGAGGATCACTCCGGCGTTGTCAGTGGGGTTCTGAGTGAGTGTGCCGGGATATGCGTTGATCGCATTCTGGGGGATGTAGTAGACTACGCGGTACTCAGTGGCCGGTATCTCCTGCGACTGTGTGTGCGCGCCGGGATAGTGGCGGGTGAGTGTGCCTCCGTTGCGGAACACGTCGTAGCTCCTCTCGGCCTGATATGCAAGCTCGAGTGTGCGCTCCTTGTCGATGAGTTCGGCAGCGTTGGTGGCGTCAAGCGTCGGATACTCGCCGCCGATGATGGCGCGGCCGCGGACGAGATTGAGGTCCTGGAGAGCCTGGCCGTATTGTCCGAGTTTGGCATTGGCTTCAGCGCGGTTGAGGTAGATTTCGCTCAGACGGCTGATGACGGGCGAATGGAGGTGTGATTCCTCGCCTTCGCGTGAACACTTGGTGATGTAGAACTGCGGATACACGCGGTTGAGCGAGATGTAGTAGTCGATGAATCCGTCGACAGTCTGTTTGCCGCCCTTCTCGGTAGTGTAGGTGATCGAGTAGATGTCCTGTGCGGCATCGACTGCTGTGAGCGGATAGGTGTTGTCGATCACCGTGTTGCCGTTGTCGTCGGTCTTGGTGTCGTAGGCATCGACAGGCACTCCGTTGGCGTCGCGGTGTATGCGGAGCTGCACGTAGTCCTGAACGTCGGGTGTGGTCCACACGATGAAGCGGATCACCTCGTAGGGCACGTTTTGCTCACCTGTCACCGGATCTTTGGCCAGAGTGGTCTCGTAAGTAGGTTCGATGTAGGCCGCGCGTGCGTCGCTGAGATAGTAGGATTCCTCGCGCCAGTCGTTGCGGCCCGTTTCGTTGAGCAGATCGATGTACTTGGCCGATGCATACATTTCGCCCCAGCCCATGCCGCCGATGTTGGCATACATGCCGCCGATGCCGTAGTAGTGGTCAAATCCGGAGAATTCGGTTTCGACGCGCTTTACCACGAATATCGCCTCAGGGTTGTTTTCAGGCACGATGGTGGGATATTTCATCAGATCGTCGCGGCTGACGAGCGAGTAGTCGCCGGAGTTGATCACCTTGTCGGCGTATTCTACTGCGAGGCGTGCATACTCGTTGTTGGGGTTTTCGTAGGTTCCGCTCATGTAGAGATACACACGCGAAAGCATGGCCTGTGCGGCGCCTTTCGAGGCGTAGGCCGGACCCTTGTCGACGGTAATCAGTTCCTCGGCCTTTCTGAGGTCGGAGATCACCTGCTCGTAGGTCTGTGCTACGGTGGCGCGGTCGTCGAGATGCAGGTCGCCGATCACGTCCTCCGGGGTGCCGTTGACGATGGGCACACCGAGGTTTTTCTCGGGAGCCTGATAGTAGGGACGGCCGTAGGCGCGCACGAAATAGAAGTAGAGCATTCCGCGCACGTAGTAGCACTCTCCGAGGGCGTTGTCGACCTCGGCGGATTTTCCTTCCTCAAACATGTTGATGATGTTGGAAGCCTGTGCTATGCCCTTGTAGCCGTAGTCCCAGAAGTTCTGCAGGCGGTAGTTGTTGGGGGTGCGGGCGAAGGAGATGAACTCGAAGAAGGCGTCGGTGGAGTTGCCTCGGATCATCATGTTGTCGCCGGCATATTCGCCGCAGCGGTGCATGGGGTCGGACCATGTCTTGAGCTGGGCATAGACGCCGTTCATGAGTGCGTCGAGCGATGCTTCCGGATTGCCGGTCACCTGCTCTGCCGACATGGAGCCGTTTGGAAGACGCTCCACATCGCATGATGCCGTGATCATCGCGGCTGCCGCTACGGCAGCGGTCAATATCTTTTTCATTTCTGTAATAGCTTAGAGGTTAAAGGGTGATGTTGATTCCGAGCGAGAAGCGGCGGACCGACGGATATACCGATGCGCCGGTGGTTCCCATCACTACTCCGTCCGATGCGGGGAGTTCGGGGTCGACACCCGAGTACTTGGTGACGGTGAAGAGGTTTTCGCCGCTGAGCGAGACGCGCAGGTTGGAGATGCCATAGCGGCGGAGCTGGTTGAAGTTGTAGCCGACGGTGAGCGAGCGGAGCTTGAGGAAGTCGCTGTCCTCAAGGAATCGCGACGATGCGAGGTTGCCTTTGTCGGTGTTGTTGTATTTCGCTACGGGGTGTGTGGCGATGTCGCCGGGTTTTTCCCAGCGGCTCCATCCGCTCTGAAGCTTCATCTGGTTGCGGTCGACGTAGGCACCGTCGGAGTCGTATTCAATACGCGAGTAGTTGAAGATCTTGCCGCCGACGCTGTAGCCGAAGTTGGCGTTGAGGTCGAGATCTTTCCATCGGAGGCTTGTGGAGAATCCGCCGTAGAAGTCGGGCGACACGCTTCCTACCTTGTAGTAGTCGGCCTTGGCATAGTTGTCTGTGATGACCTTGTTGCCGTCCTCGTCGTCCATATACCACTGTGGTGCTCCGTTGTCGGGGTTGACGCCGGCCCATTCCTTGAGCCAGTATGTGTCGACAGGTTCGCCGACCTCAAGCAGACGGTTGGCCGATCCGGCTATGCCTGATCCGTCACCGATGATCACGGGCTTGACCACCATTGTGCCGTCGGCTTCTTTCTGCTTGTAGAGGTCGCGGAGCTCGTTTTTGTTGGTGGTGAGATTGGCCTCGAGGCTCCATGTCCAGTCGCGTGTGGCGATGATCTCTCCGCCGATAGTCAGCTCGATGCCTCGGTTGCGCATCTTGCCGATGTTGCGGTAGATCGATGTGACGCCCACGAGGCCGGTGACGGGCACTGCGTAGATAACGTTGTCGGTGTTCTTGTTGTACCAGTCGAAGTTGACGCGCAGACGGTCGTTGAAGAAGTTGGCGTCGAGGCCGACTCCGCCGGTGAAGGTGCGTTCCCATGTGAGATCCTTGTTGCCGATCTGCGAGATGAGTGCTCCGGGGACGCCGTTGTAGTTGACGCCAACGGAGTAGAGGTCATACTGCGGATAGAGCGACGAGGGACGGTTGCCGACGCTGCCGTAGGATGCGCGCAGCTTCAGGAAACTTACCCAGGGAGCGTTGAACCAGCTCTCGCGGTTGATGATCCATCCGCCGCTGACGCTGTAGAGGTTGCCCCAGCGCTGTCCGAGGTTGGAGGCGCCGTCGCGACGGAAGCCTGCCTCGAGGAGGTAGCGGTTGTCGTACATGTAGTTCCACTTTGTGAAGTAGGACTGCACTGCGTATTCGGTGACACCGCCGCCCACGGCTTCGGGCTTGGCGGTGACGTCGAGCACTTCTATGCCGGGCACGAAGCCGACGCCGGTGGCGCTCATGTAGGTGTATTTGTAGTCCTTATACTCGTAGGCGAGCAGGCCGTCGAGGCGGTGCTTGGTGCCGAACATCTTGTTGAAGAGAAGCTTCTGTGTGGTCGATTTGCGGACTACGTCGGAGCTCCACTCGTAGATGCGTCCGTCGACGCCTTCGCCGCCCACCGAACGCGGGTCGGTGTAGCTGTGAGTCTTGTACTGGTTGAAGCGGTAGGAGTTGACGCTCTGCCATTTGAGCCAGGGGGTGAACTGCACGTCGAAGTCGAAGTTGCCGTTGAACTCATAGTTGACCGATGTGCCCTTATTGCCTGCCTCAAGGTCGTTGAGGTAGTTGTTCTGCTGGGAGTTGACCCATCCGCTGTAGCGGTTGGGCACGAGGTTGCCCTCTTCGTCGTAGGGGGAGTCCCAGGGGAGCATCGAGTACATGGCGCTTACCGAATACTGACGGTCCTCGATGTCGCGGCGCGATCCGTAGAGAGTGGGCCGGATTGTGAGGAACTTGTAGGGCTTGTACTCGGTGGTGGCGCGGAAGGAGTATTTCTGGAACTTGTATCCTTTCACTGCTCCGTCCTCGTCGTAGTAGCCGAGCGAGAAGTAGGAGTTGAGTTTATCGTTGCCGCCGGATATGCTCACGTGGTAGTCCTGCGAGAATCCGGTGTGTGTGGCGAGATCCCACCAGCTGAAGTTGTCGTTGCGCAGCTCGGGTGTCCAGCGTGTGAACTTGATTGCGTCTGCGTTCTGGAACGATGCGAAGTAGTCGTAGAGCCCGGCTCCGTCCATTACTTCAAACCGGCCGTTGTTGAGGTTGGCGATGCCGAGCTTCACCGAAGCGCTGGCTTTCATTTCGCCCGACTTACCCTTCTTGGTGGTCACGACCACTACGCCGTTGGCTCCGTCAGATCCGTAGATAGCGGTCGAGGCGGCGTCCTTGAGGATGGTCATGCTCTCCACGTCGTCGGGATTGAGGTCGCCGGCGCCTGTGCCGACGATCACTCCGTCCACTACCCATATCGGGGCGGTGGCGCCGCTCAGCGAGGCCTGTCCGCGGATCACTACAGCTGCTCCGGCGCCGGGCTGTCCGCTACCGGGGGCTACATATACGCCCGAGACCTTGCCGTTGAGCATGTTGGCGAGGTTGGGGGTGGTCACGTCCTTGAGTTTTGTGTCCTTGATGCTTGTGAGGGCGCCTGTGAGGCTCTCTTTGGTCTGCACGGTGTAGCCGAGCACCACTACTTCGTCGAGTGTGTTGGCCGCTTCCGACAGTTTGATGTCAAGGTGCTGACCGTTCCATACGACGGTCTTGTCGTTATAGCCGATGTAGCTTACGATGATTGATGAGCCGTCCTTTACACCCTTGAGGCTGAACTTGCCGTCGATGTCGGTGGAGGCGGCTTTTGTGGCGTCGCCGACCACTTTGACGGTGGCGCCGACGAGCGGTTCGCCGGTGTCGTCTGTTACAGTGCCTTCGCAGGCCGCGGTCTGCTGCTGGGCGGCTACGGGTGCATAACTGCCCCCCCCTCAGTGGCTTGCGCCGAAGGGATGCCTGCCGAAGCAAGGAATGCTGTGGCCATTAAGGCCGGAAAGAACCTTTTTTTCATGGAAAAAGCGGTTTTTTGTTAATGATTGGTTTTTGAGATATTACAATTTTTCAGGATCCCGATTGTGTCAATCATGGTTGCCCTGTACATTTGTTAAGGCAAAGATATATAATAAATGTGAAATAATACCAACATAGTAGAAAAAATCATTCGGAAAATCATTCAGAAAATTTAGTCGTGTGCATAGTCGGCTGTCATATAGCCTTGTCCGGACTGCACACTGCTGCCGATGTCGGCGGTGTGGCTACATGGATAACAGCATTCGGCCAAACAACCGAACGAAAACCGGCCAAACAACCGAATGGGTAGAAAAATATATATTACGTGACCGGAGAAGGGTGCGGGTCAGCGGGTGGCGGTGGCCACGCGGAGCGATTCGCCGCGCCAGGGCAGGGTGCCGTAGTATTTCTCGTAGATGAGTGTGACGGGTCGGCCGTCGGCCTCTGCATCGGCGATGACGCGGGCCAGAGCTTCGGACTCGACGGAAAATGTCATGACGGAGTCGGTGTCGGCCTGACGTATCGAGCCTTCATAGGTCTTGAATATAAGTCCGCGCTTTTCGAGCGATGTTATCCGGCCGGTGATCTGCGCCTCGACTGCGTAGGGACTGCAGTAGCGGAGATATACGGTCATGCCGAGCGCCACTCCGGCAATCAGTGCGATCCATGTTATGACGCGGCGTGTGCGGTGTTTTCTGGGATGCCGTCGGGCGGGAGAGAGTGGTGTGGCAGTGTCGCCGGTCCGGAAATCGATAGTATCGGAGGTCGTCGGGTCGGCAGTCGGCTCTTCGTCGTCGAAGAGGTCGTCGGGTCGGTCAGTTTCAGTCGGATACATTGTCGGTGGATTTGGCGGGCACGTGGCATTGGTCGTCCCCGGTCGGTTTGTTATGATGCCGGTCGATGGATATCAGCACGAATGTGAGGATGCCGAGCAGTATCAGCAGCAGTGTCTGGCATCCCATGACGGTGTTGCCGAACGACAGGGCGTATTCGCGGGTCAGTCCGGGCACTCCGGAGGCATACATGCTCAGGCCGAACATCAGTGCCCACTGGTAGGGGCCGATGCCTCCGTTGGATGGGACGGCCATGGAGAGGCTTGAGAGCACGAAGCATACGAGTACGGCTGTAGGGCCGAACTCGCCGGCCACATCTGCCGTCAGCGGGAATGCGTAGAAGCAGACGTAGAGCTGTGTGAAGTAGCAGCCCCATATAAGAGCCGTGTAGAGAAGCCACAGGACTTTGCCTTCCATGCGGCCCACTACCGCGAATCCTTGCCAGATGCCCGACAGCAGGCTGCGCAGGGCGGTGACTATGCGGCTGTGGGGGAAGCGGTGACAGAGCGCTATGCACAGCAGTGCGACGGCTGTGACGGTGATCCAAAGCGCGGGCGAGGCTATGACGGCCATGAGCCGAGTGTAGGTGTCGGGATTCTGCTGGAGGTAGCTGACAATCTGTGGCTGGGCCACGACGAAAGCGAGCAGCGTGAGCAGAAACACGGTTATCGTGTCGCTCAGGCGGTCGCAGATCATCGATCCGAATACGGTGGAGAACGGCGCGCGCTGTCGGGAGGCTATGTAGCCTGTGCGCCATAGTTCGCCGAGGCGAGGGAGCACAAGATTGACCGCGTAGGTGCCGAAAATCGACAGGATGATGATGCCGAGCGGTGTGCGTATGCCGAGGGCGTTGAGCTGAATGCGCCAGCGCATGGCTCTGAACACGTGGGAGAAGATGCTGATGACGAGGGCAAGGGCTATGTAGCCGAAGCGACATTCGGTGCGGATGATCCGAGCCATTTCGTGCATATCCACGCCGGTGAACAGCAGGTAGCAGAGACCGATGGTGATCACCGGCGGCACGCCGTAGCGCAGAAGCCGGCTCCAGATTGTGGCGGAGCGTCGTGGCCGCATGGATGGTGCGTTGCTGTCGGCGGTGTGTTTCATCGGCGGTCGGTGTTGCCTTCGTAGAAATTGATGTATGCGCGATTGACGGCGCGGAAACCTCCGGGGGTGGGGTAGTCGCCGCTGAAATACCAGTCGCCGGGATGGTCGGGGATGGCTTTGTGCAGACCTTCGATGTCCTGATAGATGATCTCTACCTCAGCGTCGACATCGGCGGGGGTGAGCATCTCTGCGATTTTAGCAGCTATCTCCCGGTCGGTGAATGGCGCGTAGATGGCCTTCACGCAGTTGGCCTGCTCGGCGTCGGGGTGGCTCTCCATCTCGATGCACCGGCGATAGGTGTCGTCGAGCAGCGAGTCCATTCCGCGCTGACGTATCAGCTCCACCGCGGCGCGGAATGCACAGAATTCGGCCATGCGCGACATGTCGATGCCGTAGCAGTCGGGGTATCTTACCTGTGGCGACGAGCTGACGACAACAATCTTGCGGGGGCGCAGGCGGTCGAGTATTCGGAGGATGCTCTGCCGCAGGGTGGTGCCGCGCACAATGGAGTCGTCGATCACTACGAGCGAGTCGATTCCATCGGTGACGCATCCGTAGGTGACGTCGTAGACGTGGGCCGCGAGTTCGTCGCGGGCTGCTCCTTCGGCTATGAACGTGCGCAGTTTTATATCCTTGATGGCTATTTTCTCGATCCTCACCTTGCGGCTCATGATGCGGCCGATGGTTTCGGATGTCAGTGTGCCCTGACGCTGCGCTTCGAGTATGGACTGCGATTTCAGACAGTCGAGATGAGCGTTTAGCCCCTCCATCATGCCGTAGAACGCCACTTCTGCGGTGTTGGGTATGAAGGAGAAAACCGTGTGGTCGATGTCGTGGCCGACGGCGTCGAGTATGCGGTCGACGAGGTTGCGTCCGAGCGCTTTGCGCTCCTGATAGATGTCGGCATCGGATCCGCGTGAGAAGTAGATGCGTTCGAACGAGCAGCGGGCGTTGGGTGCCTGCGGGAGTATGCGGTGGAGTGTCAGACGTCCGGATTTGGTGACAATCAGCGACTGTCCCGGCTCAAGCTCTCTGACATCGGCGCGGCGCACGTTCATCACCGTCTGTATGACGGGGCGTTCGGAGGCCACGACCACAATCTCGTCGTCGGCGTAGTAGAATGCCGGGCGTATTCCGGCCGCGTCGCGCATGGCGAACATGTCGCCCGACCCGGTGGCGCCGCAGATGACAAATCCGCCGTCCCATGTGGGGGATGCTGCCCGGAGCACTTCGGGTATGTCGATGTTGTCCTCTATGTGGTGTGTCAGCTCGATGCCCTGCAGCCGCTGGCGTGCTGCGCGGTAGACTTCGTGGTTGGCATGGTCGAGCGCGTGGCCGAGCTGTTCGAGCAGCACGATGGTGTCGGAATATATGCGCGGATGTTGTCCGGTCGACACTACGTCGGAGAATATGCGGTCGACGTTGGTCATGTTGAAGTTGCCGCACAGCAGCAGGTTGCGTGAGCGCCAGTTGTTGCGTCTCAGGAATGGATGGACGTATGATATTCCGCTTTTGCCGGTGGTGGAGTAGCGCAGGTGACCCATGTAGATCTCTCCGACGAACGGAACTTCGCGCTCCACCTGCTGCGGAGGCAGACTTTCGACTCCCGATGCGTCGAGAGCCGGGCGTATGGTGTCGAATATCTGCTGTATGGCTCCGGATCCGAGCGCACGTTCGCGGAACACATATTCGTGACCCGGCTCGGCGTGGAGCTTTACCACCCCTATTCCGGCTCCCTCCTGTCCGCGGTTGTGTTGTTTCTCCATCATCAGATAGAGCTTCGAGAGCGCATAGCAGTAGGTGCCGTAGCGCTGCCGGTAGTATTCAAGCGGTTTGAGCAGACGAATCATCGCCACTCCGCATTCGTGTTTCAGCGGTTCCATCTATGTCGTATGGTCTGATTAAGGCGCAAAATTAGTGAGAAACGGCCTAAAATTGATTCGGAGCGACAAAAAAATTTCATCCATCGGATAAAATTGCATACATTTGCAACCATAATAATCTTACCATACACAAATCAATCATCATGAAATCAAAGATCAATAAGGCTTTTGTGGAGCATTTCGGCGGAGAGGGCACTCTCTTTGTGGCTCCGGGACGTTTCAATCTCATCGGCGAGCACACCGATTACAACGGTGGATTCGTATTCCCGGGCGCCATTGACAAGGCTATCATGGCCGAGATCCGCCCCAACGGCACAGACCGCGTGAAGTTGTATTCGATCGACCTTGACGCGTCGGCTGAATTCGGTCTGAACGAGGAGGACGCTCCCAAGGAGCAGTGGGCGCGCTACGTGTTCGGCGTGTGCCGCGAGATCATCAAGCGCGGCGGCAAGGTGGAGGGCTTCGACGCAGTGTTCTCCGGCAATGTGCCTCTGGGTGCCGGCCTGTCGTCGTCGGCTGCTCTGGAGAGCTGCTTTGCATTTGCGCTCAACGATCTGTTCAACGACAATAAGTTCGACCGCATGGAGCTGGCCCGTATCGGTCAAAGCACGGAGCACAACTATTGCGGCGTGAACTGCGGCATCATGGACCAGTTTGCAAGCTGCCACGGCAAGAAGGACAATCTGATGCGCCTCGACTGCCGCTCTGGTGAGTTCGAGTATTTCCCCTTCAAGCTCGACGGCTACAAGCTTGTGCTCGTCGACTCGCGGGTGAAGCATGAGCTCGTCGACTCTCCCTACAACAAGCGTCGCGAGAGCTGCGAGCGTGTGGCCCGTCATCTGGGCGTGGAAACCCTCCGCGACGCCGATATGGCGATGCTTGAGGCTGCCAAGGGTGAGCTTTCGCACGAGGACTACATGCGCGCCAAATATGTGATCGAGGAGAAGCAGCGTGTGCTCGACGTGTGCGACGCTCTGCTCAAAGGCGATTACGACACGGTGGGTCGCTGCATGTATGCCACTCACGACGGTCTGTCTAAGGACTATGAGGTGAGCTGCGAGGAGCTCGACTTCCTCAACGATGTGGCCCGCGAATGCGGCGTGACCGGTTCGCGCATCATGGGCGGCGGCTTCGGCGGCTGTACGGTCAATCTGGTGAAGGACGATCTTTACGACAACTTCATAGCCACTGTAAAGGCCCGTTTCAATGAGAAGTATGGCCACGAGCCTCAGATCTATCCCGTGATAGTGAGCGACGGCGCCCGCCGTTGCTGCAGCTGCGAGGGTTGAGCAAGCCATAGACGGAAACAGACTGCAGTGCCGTGTCAGAAGGTCAGCTTTTGACGCGGCGCTGTGTTTATCTGCGATATGATGATATGAGTGCGGTGGAGGGATAGGCGGCGGCCATGAGTGACGGTGAATCGACGGGCATGATGGCGAATCGGCGAATTTGGCGGTTGGGAAAATAATTCGTAACTTTGCGGAGTATTGAAATTCAGGACAGCGAGTATGGGTCTCGCCTGCATGACAAGCAGGCCGGGATTCTTTTCTTTTTCTGTCGTCTGAATGTTTCCCCTTATAAACAAACCACGAAAAAAATCAAGAAATTATGGCAATAACTTACATGACCAAGGAAGGTTACAAGAAGAAGATGGAGGAGATAGCCCATCTTGAATCGGTGGAGCGTCCGCGCATCTCACATGCTATCGCGGAGGCTCGCGACAAGGGTGACCTTTCGGAAAATTCTGAATATGACGCCGCCAAGGAGGCTCAGGGTTTGCTCGAAATGAAGATAGCGCAGCTGAAGGATCTGGTGGCAAACGCACGTATAATCGATGAAAGCTCACTCAACAACGAGGAGGTGCAGATACTCAATCGTGTGAAGATCAAGAATGTGGCCAACGGGATGGTGATGGAATACACCATCGTGGCCGACAGCGAGGCCAATGTAAAGGAAAAGAAAATAGGATCGTCGACACCGATAGCCCAGGGGCTGCTCGGTCATAAGCTCGGAGAGCAGGTGGAGATCAAGGTGCCCGCCGGTCTGATGAAGTTTGAGATTGTAGAAATAAGTTTCTGACCGATCATACGACACGATATGGCAACGATATTCACAAAAATAATCAACGGCGAGATTCCTTGCTACAAGGTGGCCGAGGATGACCGGCATATAGCTTTTCTTGACATCAATCCGGTGACTCCCGGCCATACGCTGGTGGTGCCCAAGCATGAGGTCAGCTATCTGTTTGACCTCAGCGACGATGAGTATGTGGCGTTGGAGCTTTTTGCGAAGAAGGTGGCCAAGGGTCTCCGCGAGGCCATGCCGTGCAGGCGTATCGGTGTGACGGTCATCGGCCTGGAGGTGCCTCATGCCCATATCCACCTGTTGCCCATCACTACCGAGGCCGACATGGATTTCCATCACAAGAGCCAGCTTCCCGGCGAGGAGATGGAGTCGATATGCGCCCGTATCAGAGAGGCTGTGGCCAAGGAACTGGACTGAATTACTTGCGGCGGACGATCACCTTGTGCGGATTGTCCGCCGCTGTTATCGCCTCCGATTAAGGCGCGTCGTGTAGATCGGCCGCCTGAAAACAATGCTAATATCATTATCACGCTATCTTGAATCATTATCATGGCACGACTTTCTGAAAAAATCGGTTATGGTTTCGGCGATATGGCATCGTCGATGTTCTGGAAGATATTCAGTTTCTTCCTTCCTTTCTTCTACAGCAACATATTCGGCCTGAGTCTGATCGACGCGGGCATGCTGATGCTTGTCACCCGTGTGTGGGACGCCGTAAGCGATCCGATGATGGGTGTGATATGCGACCGCACGCACACCCGCTGGGGCAAATACCGTCCGTATCTTCTCTGGGTCGCGCTGCCGTTCGCGCTGTGTGGCGTGATGCTGTTCATGACTCCCGACACCGGCTATGGTTTCAAGCTCTTCTGGGCATATTTCACTTATATACTGATGATGACCTGCTATACGGCCATCAACGTGCCCTACGGCGCGATGCTCGATGTGGTGACGACAAGCTCGCAGGAGAAGACCGTATTTTCCTCATATCGCATGTTTTTCTCCTATGCCGGCAGTTTTATGGCCCTTCTGGCGTGGGAGCCGCTCTGCGGGCTTTTCAACGGCACCGGTGACGGCACGCCTCTCGAGTCGTGCAGTCCCAGGGCCTGGACTCTGGCCATGACGGTGATCGGAGGGGCATGCTGCCTATTGTTTCTGCTCTGTTTCGCCATGACGCGCGAGGTTGTCGATTCGCGGTCGAAGGCGTCGGTGGGCAAGGATTTCCGCACTCTGATGACCAACCGTCCGTGGTGGATCATGAACGGTGTGGCGATCTTCAATAATTTTTACAACATCATACGCGGCTCGGCTGTGGCCTATCTGTTTGCCAATATCATCGGTGGGTCGCACGATGTTAAGATACTGACATTCGCTCTGACTGCTGGTGTGTTTCTCTGCATCGGCGAGCTGGTGAATATGGTCAGTGTGCCTCTGGCTGTGCCTCTGTCGATGAAGTGGGGAAAGAAGTCGACATTCATGTCGGCGCTGCTTGTGATCATAGTCACGAGTGTGGCGTTCTGGTTCTGTCCGGCCACTACGGGCGGTATATGGGCTATGGTCGGGCTTCAGGTGGCGTTTGCGGTGGCTCTCGGCGTCGTGTCGCCGCTGGTATGGAGCATGTATGCCGACGTGGCCAACTATTCGGAGCTTGTCAACGGTTCAGCCTCTACGGGTCTGATATTCTCTTCGGCCTCGATGGCTCAGAAGTTCGGCAGTGCTTTCGGCGGCGCGGCCGTTATGTGGCTTCTCAGCGGTTTCGGATATGATACGGCTCCGGGTGCGGTGCAGCCTCAGCTGGCTCTTGACGGCATCATGGCCATGATGAGCTTTATCCCTGCGGGTCTGGCCTGTGTGGCTTTTGTGTTGCTTTGGCGTTATCCGCTGACGAGTGCCCGCATGGAGCATATCATGTCGGAGCTTAAGGCGCTCAGGATGGCTCCGGCCGACGGCCCCCGCAAGGACAATATGGAGGACTTCGCCGATCTGCCATGATCGCAGGCTTGGGATTACCGGTGACTTTCAAATGTCACTTGCAGCTGTTTTTTGCGAGTTGGTTATGCAATATTTCGTAACTTTGCAGAGCCGTTGCAAAGGGCGGACAAAACCAGAAGTATCAACAGAAATCATACAATTATATGAGAGTCGCAATCGTGGGCGCTTCGGGCGCCGTCGGACAAGAGTTTCTCCGTGTGCTCGAGGAGCAGAATTTTCCTATCGACGAGCTGCTGCTGTTCGGTTCGAGCCGCAGCGCAGGCCGGACATATATCTTCCGTGGCAAGGAAGTGAAAGTGAAAGAGTTGTGTCATAACGACGACTTCAAGGGGGTCGACATCGCTTTCACTTCGGCCGGTGCCGGAACTTCAAAGGAGTTTGCCGAAACGATCACCAAGCATGGTGCTCTGATGATAGACAACTCAAGCGCCTTCCGTATGGACGACGATGTGCCCCTGGTGGTGCCGGAGGTCAACGGTCAGGATGCGTTCGACACTCCGCGCGGCATAATCGCCAACCCCAACTGCACTACGATACAGATGGTGGTGGCGCTGAAGCCTATCAACGATCTGTCGAAGATCACCCGGGTGCATGTGGCCACCTATCAGGCGGCGAGCGGCGCCGGGGCTGCGGCCATGGACGAGCTTGTGGATCAGTATGCGCGGCTGTCGCGCGGCGAGGCTCCGGAGGTGAACAAGTTTGCCTATCAGCTTGCCTACAATGTGATACCTCATATCGACGTGTTTACCGACAACGGCTACACCAAAGAGGAGATGAAGATGTTCAACGAGACCCGCAAGATCATGCACGAGCCGGCGCTGTCGGTGAGCGCTATGTGTGTGCGTGTGCCGGTGATGCGTGCTCACTCTGAGGCCGTATGGGTCGAGACCGAGCGCAGTATCAGCGTCGACGAGGCCCGCGAGGCGTTTGCCGCAGCCGAGGGTGTGGTGGTAGTGGATGATCCGGCCAACAAGAAGTATCCGATGCCGCTCGACGTCGCCGGATGCGATCCGGTGTATGTGGGCCGTATCCGTGAGGATATCGCCAATGAGCGTGGCCTTTCGTTCTGGATCGTGGGCGACCAGATAAAGAAGGGCGCTGCTCTCAACGCCGTTCAGATAGCCCAGTATCTGCTGGCTCACGGCAAGAAATTCGGAGCCTGAACGGAGTTATGGCACTCGTTCCGGCCATACATTCCTCGACTCCTTTGCTGACATCGCCGGTGCCTATATTTCTGGCGGTGCTGCTTATAATACTCGTCACTCCGATTGTGCTCAACAAGCTGCGGATTCCGCAGGTGATTGGTCTGATCGTGGCGGGTGTCACCGTCGGGCCTTACGGGTTCAACCTGCTGGCCCGCGACATGAGTTTCGAAGTGTTCGGCCAGGTGGGATTGTTCTACCTGATGTTTCTGGCCGGAATAGAAATAGATATGTACCACCTGAAGAAGAACCTCCGGAAGGGGTTGGTCTTCGGGTTGTACACTTTTATAATACCCCTTGCTCTGGGTGCTGTAGCGGCCGGTCTGCTGCTCGGGCTTGACGCTCTGACGGCGGTGCTTATGGCCTCGATGTTTTCGGCGCATACGCTGATAGCCTATCCGATAGTCTCGCGCCTGGGGCTGACCCGCTCTGCGCCTGTGGTCATAGCGATAGCCGGCACAATATTTACGGTGCTTGGCTCGCTGATTGTGCTTGCCGGTGTGGTCGGCACGTTCCATGACGGCGAGTTTCGCGTGGGGGGCACTCTGAAGCTTCTCGGCCTGCTTGTGGCCTACTGTCTGGTGCTGGTGTATGCCTATCCGCGGATTACGCGGTGGTTTTTCAAGCATTGGAACGACAGCATCCTGCAGTATGTCTATGTGCTGGCGATGATGTTCACGGCCGCGCAGCTTGCCATCTGGGCAGGTATCGAGGGGGTGTTCGGCGCATTTTTCGCAGGTCTGGTGCTGAACCGTTATATTCCCGCCCGTTCTCCGCTTATGTCGCGGATTGAGTTTGTCGGCAACGCGATATTCATCCCGTATTTCCTGATCGGCGTGGGTATGCTGATCAATGTCGGGGTGGTGACGCGCGGCTGGTCGACGCTGTACGCGGCGGGTGTGATGTCGGGTGTGGCTATGTGTACCAAGTGGCTTGCGGCGTTCGTCACGCAGCGAACGTTCGGCATGAACAGTGTGGAACGGTCGACGATGTATCAGCTCAGCAACGCGCATACGGCCGTGGCGCTCGCGGTGGTGATGATAGGCTACGGTATGAGGCTGTTTGACGAGGTGATACTCAATGGCACGGTGATAATGATCCTTGTGACCTGTACGGTGTCGTCGATAGGCACTTCGAGGGCGGCAAGCCGTCTGAAGGTGATGGCTCTCGAGGAGGAGGGTGCCGGCGATGGTGTCGCCGAGCAGAGCCGTCACCGCGAGAATGTGCTGATACCGGTGGCCAATCCTGCTACGGCGCGCGAGCTTGTGGATCTGGCGCTGCTTATGCGTGACAAGGCGCGTTCGAACGGCAGAGTGTATGCCTTGCACGTGCGCAATGACAATTCGGCTGCGTCGCGGTCGCTCGGGAGGGTGTCGCTCGATACGGCCGAAAAGGCTGCGGCGAGTGTGGACACCTCGGTGGAGGCTATTGACCGGTATGACATGAATTTTGTGACGGGAGTGGTCAACACCATAGAGGAGCGCGATATAGACAGGGTGATAATCGGGCTGCACCGGCGCAATACGATTATTGACTCTTTTTTCGGCGACAAGCTTCCAAATCTGTTGAGGGCAACCAACAAGATGCTCGTCATATCGCGTTGCTTCATACCTGTCAACACTATCGCGAGGATAGTTGTGGCTGTGCCTGCCAATGCCCAGTACGAGACCGGGTTTCAGGCATGGGTGACATCGCTGTGCAATCTGGCTTCGCAGCTTGGATGCCGGCTGATATTCTGCTGCAGCGACGCGACGCGGCGTTTCATCGAGGCGGTGATAAAGCGCGGGCAGTATGAGCTGCGTTCGGAATACCGCAGGGTGGAGGACTGGGATGATTTCCTGATGTTGTCGAACAAGGTGCTTGACGATGATCTGTTCGTGGTGGTGAATGCCCGCCGGGCATCGGTGTCGCATGCCGGGTATCTCGATTCGCTTCCTGAATTCCTGCAGAAATATTTTGCAAGCAACAATATGATCGTTATCTATCCCGAGCAGTTCGGTGAGCGGATGGATGAGATGACGATGACCGATACGCTTACCACTGACATAGCTACAGTCAGCTCTCCGTTGTGGCTTCGGATCAATTCGGCTTACAGCAGGCTTGTGAAGTTAAAGAAAAGGGTGACCCAGCGTGGTCGTCGTCAGAAGATAGATCTCTGAGGGGACAGCAGTGCGCGTCAGCGATATGTGTCGGTGAGATCGTAAAGATGGCGGTAGATGTCGGCGTCGACCTGAGTGAGGCTGACATCGCGGCGCGCCATGACGCGCCGCGCGGTGTCGATGAATTTGTCGAACGGCACTTCGGTCATCGCGGCGGTGGATCCTTCTGTAAATGACGGTACGAAGTTGCGCGGATATCCTGATCCGTGGAAGTTGACCCCGACCCCGAACACTGTGGCGGTGTTGATCATTGTGTTGGCTCCGGTCTTGGAGTGGTCGCCCATTATGAGGCCGCAGAACTGGAGGCCCGTGCGCTGGAAGCGGCGCGTGGGGTAATTCCAGAGTTTGATTTCCGTATAGTCGTTTTTGAGATTTGATGCTGCGCATCCGGCTGCGATGTTGCACCATTCGCCTATTACGGCATTGCCGAGGAAGCCATCGTGGGCTTTGTTGGAGTAACCGATTATCACTATGTTGGCCACCTCGCCTCCTACTTTGGAGTGCGGTCCTATCGTGGTGGCTCCGTATATGCGTGAGCCCATTTTGATCTGTGCTCCTTCGCAAAGGGCAAGACCTCCGCGTATGCAGGTGCCTTCCATCACTTCCGATCCGGCCGCAAGGTATACGGGGCCGTGGTTGAGATTTACGATAGCTCCCTCCATGGTGGCTCCCGGTTCGATGAAGAGCCGTGACGGATCGCCTATGATGGTGTTGGATGGTGATGGCGCGACGGATTCACGTCCGGCCGTAAGGAGTGTGAAGTCATATTCGAGCGCTGCGGCGTTGAGCTGAAAAATGTCGTAGGGGCGTGTGAGTCGCAGCGGTATCTCATCGAGCTGTATCAGTTCATCCGGTTGCTGATCGAGTGGACACCGCCGTGCGATCTCTTCGTCGTGGAACATGAGCGCCTGTCCTTTGCGGAGGTGTTCGACCCCTTTGACCACTCCGGGCGTGGGGAAGAAATGGGCTGAGACGATGAAGCTGTCGTCGTCGGGCGATGATATGGATGGATACTTGACCGACAGATAGTCGGCTGTCATGTAGGAGTAGACGGCCGGAAGGCTCAGCTCCCATTTCTGCCGCAGCGTGAGTATGCCGAGCCTGAGGTCGGCCACGGAGCGGGTGAATGTCAGCGGTAGAAGATTGTCGCGCACTTCGGGCACGTCGCGGAGTATGATATTGAGCATGAGATCGATTGTTGTAAGTGGTTCGATATGTCTGCGAAGTTACGAAAAAAATCCCGTGGGTCAGCGGTTGTGAAATAAACTTAAATCGAAAAAATCGAAAAAGTGGCATTCCGGATAATAAATCGTCAGAAAATGTGCGAATTGTTTGCGTATTAGAAAATTAGTAAGTAATTTTGCATCGCTTAAATGGACGAAGTGTGCGATTTCGGCTGTAACTGCTTGTTATGCAGTGTGTCGTGGTCGGTTGCGCGGAGTGTGTTTGATGCGTATTTCGCAAAGCAAAAAGATAGAAAACAGTAATAAACGAAAAGTTAAAAAGTAAAAAGACTAAGATGCCTACTATTCAGCAATTAGTAAGAAAAGGGCGTGTAGCCCTCCAGGACAAGAGCAAATCTCCGGCCCTGGACTCCTGTCCGCAGCGTCGCGGTGTCTGCGTGCGCGTTTACACCACCACCCCTAAAAAGCCTAACTCGGCCATGCGTAAGGTGGCCCGTGTGAGACTGACTAACGGCAAGGAGGTGAACAGCTACATTCCCGGCGAAGGACACAACCTGCAGGAGCACTCGATCGTGCTGGTGCGCGGCGGCCGTGTGAAGGATCTTCCCGGTGTGCGCTACCATATCGTCCGCGGTACGCTCGATACAAGCGGTGTGAAGGATCGCACTCAGCGTCGCAGCAAATACGGCGCAAAGCGTCCGAAGGCCGCGAAGAAATAAATTGCGCAGGAAGAAGCCTGTTTCTTACAGAATTCCCCGGCGTGCGGGGAATGAAAACAAAGTTTTTAACTTCGTTTTTGATTTACTGGAAGGCTAATTCAAGGTTGAGTAAACGGGCGCCGGAGGGCGCTGTCGGTTGAAGAAGAAAGATGCAGCAACCAAGCAAACAAAAACATCACTTAAACAAAAAATGAGAAAAGCAAAGCCAAAGAAGCGGATTGTATTGCCCGATCCGGTGTTTAACGACGTTCGCGTGTCGAAATTTGTGAATCATCTGATGTATGACGGCAAGAAGAACACCGCTTACACTATATTCTACAGCGCTCTCGAGACTGTGAAGACCAAGCTCCCCAACGAGGAGAAGACCGCTCTCGAAATCTGGAAGAAAGCTCTGGAGAACATCACTCCTCAGGTGGAGGTGAAGAGCCGCCGCGTGGGTGGCGCCACATTCCAGGTGCCCACCGAGATCCGTCCCGATCGCAAGGAGTCGATATCCATGAAGAACCTTATCTTATACGCCCGCAAGCGCGGCGGCAAGACGATGGCCGACAAGCTGGCCGCCGAGATAGTCGACGCCTACAATGAGCAGGGTGGCGCATTCAAGCGCAAGGAGGATATGCACAAGATGGCCGAGGCCAACCGTGCTTTCGCTCACTTCCGCTTCTGATATGATGCGTGCGTGACCAATACTACAACTGAAACGACACAACACCAAATAATCAATGGGAAAATCTGACGAACAACTGAAGTACACCCGTAATATCGGCATTATGGCTCATATCGACGCCGGCAAGACGACGACGTCCGAGCGCATACTTTTCTATACGGGTCTGACTCACAAAATAGGTGAGGTACACGACGGCGGCGCCACCATGGACTGGATGGAGCAGGAGCAGGAGCGTGGTATCACCATCACATCGGCTGCAACCACAGCATTCTGGAAGTATGCCGACGAAAAGTACAAGATCAATCTTATCGACACTCCGGGACACGTTGACTTCACTGTGGAGGTGGAGCGTTCGCTGCGTGTGCTTGACGGCGCTGTGGCCACATTCTGTGCTGTGGGCGGTGTAGAGCCTCAGTCGGAAACCGTATGGCGCCAGGCTGACAAGTATAATGTTCCCCGTATCGGCTATGTTAACAAGATGGACCGTTCGGGCGCAAACTTCTTCGAAGTGTGCCGCCAGCTCAAGGAGGTGCTCGGAGCCAATCCCTGCCCGATCCAGATACCTATCGGCGCCGAGGAGACATTCAAGGGTGTTGTGGATCTGATCCGCATGAAGGCTATCTTCTGGCACGACGAGACCATGGGTGCCGAGTATTCTGTGGAGGAGATCCCTGCCAATCTGATGGACGAGGCTCAGGAGTATCGCGACAAGATGCTCGAGAAGATCGCCGAGTTTGACGACGCTCTGATGGAGAAATATTTCGACGATCCCTCGACTATCGGCGAGGATGAGATCCGTCGCGCTCTCCGCAAGGGCACTCTCTCGATGGAGATCGTGCCGATGATCTGCGGATCGTCGTTCAAGAACAAGGGTGTTCAGCCTCTGCTCGACTGTGTGTGCGCATACCTGCCTTCGCCGCTCGACGCCGGTGCTGTAGAGGGTCACAATCCCTCGAGCCCCGATGAGGTTGAGACCCGTGAGCCGTCGAGCGAAGCTCCGATGTGTGCTCTTGCGTTCAAGATCGCGACCGACCCGTATGTGGGTCGTCTGACATTCTTCCGCGTGTACAGCGGCGACGTTGTTGCCGGAAGCTACGTGCTCAACGCCCGTTCGGGTAAGAAAGAGCGCGTGAGCCGTCTGTTCCAGATGCACTCCAACAAGCAGAACGCTAAGGAGATGATTGGCTGCGGCGACATAGGCGCAGGTGTGGGCTTCAAGGATATCCGCACCGGCGACACTCTCTGCGATGAGAACCATCCGATTGTCCTCGAGGCTATGGACTTCCCCGATCCCGTGATCGGTATCGCTGTGGAGCCGAAGACTCAGAAGGACCTCGACAAGCTGGGTGTGGGTCTGCAGAAGCTTGCTGAGGAGGATCCGACCTTCCGTGTACAGACCAACGAGGAGACCGGTCAGACTGTGATCAGCGGCATGGGTGAGCTTCACCTCGACATCATCATCGACCGTCTGCGCCGCGAGTTCAAGGTTGAGTGCAACCAGGGTCGCCCGCAGGTTACCTACAAGGAGGCTATCACCAAGCCAGTGGAACTCCGCGAGGTGTTCAAGAAGCAGACCGGTGGCCGTGGTAAGTTTGCCGACATCATTGTTCGCGTGGAGCCTGTCGACGAGGGCTTTGAGGGCAACCTCCAGTTTGTTGACGAGGTGAAGGGCGGTAACATTCCCAAGGAGTTCATCCCGAGCATTCAGAAGGGCTTTGCCGCAGCGATGAAGAACGGCGTTCTCGCCGGTTATCCCGTGGAATATCTGAAAGTGACTGTGATCGACGGATCGTTCCACCCCGTAGACTCCGACCAGCTCTCGTTTGAGCTTTGCGCCATCCAGGCCTTCAAGAAGGCTTCGGAGAAGGCCGGTCCGGTTCTGCTTGAGCCGATCATGAAGATCGAGGTCGTGACTCCGGAGGAGAACATGGGTGACGTGATCTCCGACCTTAACAAGCGTCGCGGTCAGGTAGAGGGTATGGAAACCAGCCGCAGCGGCGCCCGTGTCGTGAAGGCCAAGGCTCCTCTCGCCGAGATGTTCGGCTATGTGACCGCTCTGCGTACGATCACATCCGGCCGTGCAACATCGACCATGTCGTTCTCCCACTACAGCGAGGTAAGCAGCTCGATCGCCAAGAATGTGCTGACCGAGTGCCAGGGCCGTGTGGATTTGCTCAAATAAAAATCATTCATTCCAAACAACAATATGAGCCAGAAAATCAGAATCAAACTGAAATCTTACGATCACAATCTGGTCGACAAGTCGGCTGAGAAGATTGTGAAGACCGTAAAGGCTACCGGCGCTGTGATCAGCGGTCCGATACCCCTGCCTACCCACAAGCGGATCTTCACTGTCAACCGCTCGACTTTTGTCAACAAGAAGAGCCGCGAGCAGTTCCAGCTCTCTTCGTTCAAGCGCCTCATCGACATCTACAATTCGACTGCCAAGACTGTCGATGCGCTGATGAAGCTCGAGCTTCCGAGCGGTGTAGAGGTCGAGATCAAGGTGTGATCGCCTTGCGAAAGATTCAGAACATTCAACGAAAAGCAACTATTAAAAACAAAGAGAAATGCCAGGATTATTAGGAAAGAAAATCGGAATGACATCCGTTTTCAGTGCCGACGGCAAGAACGTGCCGTGCACTGTTATCGAAGTAGGTCCTTGCGTAGTGACTCAGGTAAAGACTGCCGAAACTGACGGCTACAGCGCCCTGCAGCTTGGTTTTGTCGAGAAGAAAGACAAGCACACCAATGCTCCCGAGGCCGGCCACTTCAAGAAGGCAGGAGTCAACCCGCAGCGACACTTGGCCGAGTTCAAGGGCTTTGAAGGCGAATACAAGGCCGGTGACACTATCACCGTCGACAGCCTTTTCACTGAAAGCGACTTTGTCGACATTCAGGGTACTTCGAAGGGTAAGGGCTATCAAGGCGTAGTGAAGCGTCACGGTTTCGGCGGTGTGGGCCAGAGCACCCACGGCCAGCACAACCGTCTGCGTGCTCCCGGTTCGATAGGTGCCTGCTCGTATCCCGCGAAGGTGTTCAAGGGCATGCGCATGGCCGGCCAGATGGGCAACGAGTGCGTGACTGTGCAGAACCTCCAGGTGCTGCGTGTGATGCCGGAGCACAATCTGCTTCTGATCAAGGGTTCGATACCCGGATGTAAAGGTTCAATCGTAAAAATTGAGAAATAATGGAACTCGCGATATACAATATCAAAGGTGAGGATACCGGCCGCAAGGCTCAGCTCAACGACGCGGTGTTTGCTATCGACGCCAACGAGCATTCGGTATACCTCGACGTGAAGCAGTATCTGGCCAACCAGCGTCAGGGCACACACAAGTCGAAGGAGCGCAGCGAGGTTTCGGGTTCGACCCGTAAGCTTCACAAGCAGAAAGGTGGCGGCGGTGCCCGTATCGGCGATATCAATTCTCCGCTTCTGGTTGGTGGCGGCCGTGTATTCGGTCCTCGTCCCCGCGACTATCGCTTCAAGCTCAACAAGAAGGTGAAGCAGCTCGCCCGCCGCAGCGCCTGGACCTGCAAGGTTCAGGACGGTCAGGTGAAGGTGGTTGAAAACTTCACTTTCGAGGCTCCTAAGACTAAAGATTTTATAAATTTTGCTAAAAATCTTGAAGCCGAGGGCAAAAAGCTGCTCGTCATTTTAGCGGACAACAATAAAAACGTATATTTGTCGGCTCGAAATGTTCCGGGTGCCTGCATCATGCGCGCTTCGGACGTCAACACTTATGCGATAATGAAGAGCAATGCCATCGTCCTGACGGAGGGTGGCCTTGAGGTCATCAACAATCTCTGAAAAAAAAGCAACTTGAAATGGACATAACAATAACCCCCATAGTCACCGAAAAGGCGACCAAGCTGACGGAGAAGCTCAACCGCTATACGTTCCGCGTGTCGCCCCAGGCCAACAAGGCCGAGATCAAGAGCCTTGTGGAGAAGCTTTACGGCGTCAAGGTTGTGAGCGTCAACACGGCAGTGGTGCGCGGCAAGAACAAGAGCCGCTGGACCAAGAGCGGTCTTCTTCGCGGTAAGAGCAACTCTTACAAGAAGGCTTTCATCACCGTAGGCGAAGGCCAGACGATAGACTTTTACAGCAACATATAAATAAAAGATGGCAGTAAGAAAATTCAAGCCCACTACACCGGGGCAAAGACACAAGGTTATTGGCGTATTCAAAGGTACGATCACTGCTACTACGCCAGAGAAATCTCTTACAGTCGGCAAGAAATCCTCGGGCGGCCGCAACGCCGAGGGACACCTCACCAACCGTTACCTGGGTGGGGGTCACAAGAGGAAATACCGCATCATCGACTTCAAGAGAAACAAAGACGGTGTGCCTGCCGTGGTAAAGTCGATAGAGTATGACCCCAACCGGTCGGCGCGAATCGCGCTTCTCTACTATGTCGACGGTGCCAAGGCATATATCATTGCACCCAACGGCCTGGAAGTAGGAACTAAGGTGATGAGCGGAGCTGAGGCAGCTCCCGAGGTAGGCAACTCGCTTCCTCTGAAGAACATCCCCGTCGGTACTCTCATCCACTGCATCGAGCTGCGTCCCGGACAGGGCGCTTTCATGGCTCGTTCGGCCGGTACATTCGCGCAGCTTGTATCGCGCGAGGGCGACTATGCTATAATCAAATTACCTTCGGGCGAAACCCGCAAGATCCTGGCCACATGCAAGGCTACGGTAGGTGTCGTGGGCAACAGCGAGCACTCGCTGGAGCGCAGCGGCAAGGCCGGACGCTCCCGCTGGCTTGGCCGCCGTCCGCGCAACCGCGGCGTAGTGATGAATCCTGTCGACCACCCGATGGGCGGCGGCGAGGGACGCGCTTCGGGCGGACATCCGCGTTCGCGCAAGGGTCTTTACAGCAAGGGTCTCAAGACACGTGCGCCGAAGAAGAGCTCTTCGAAGTACATTATTGAAAGAAGGAAAAAGTAATCTGATTAAGTAAAGCAATATGAGTCGTTCGTTAAAGAAAGGGCCGTATATCAGCGTGAAGCTGGAGAAGAAGGTGACCGCGATGGAAGAGAGCGGCAAGAAGTCGGTGATCAAGACATGGAGCCGTGCTTCGATGATCGCTCCCGAATTCGTAGGCCACACGTTTGCGGTCCACAACGGCAATAAGTTCATCCCTGTCTACGTGACCGAGAACATGGTAGGCCACAAGCTGGGAGAATTCGCTCCGACACGTAACTTCCGCGGCCACGGCGGCAACAAGAAGTGATAGTGGGGCGCCGACATTAACAAGAAAAAAGAAAGAAAAATACAAATGGGTGTAAGAAAAAGAAATACTGCCGAAAGGATCAAGGCCGAGCGCAAGGAGATTGCCTTCGCGAAGCTGACCAATATCCCTTCGTCGCCGCGCAAGATGCGTCTTGTTGCGGATATGGTGCGCGGCGTTGAAGTGTTCCGTGCGCTGGGCATCCTGAAGTTCTCCAACAAGGAGGCCGCTGCCAAGCTTGAGAAGCTGCTGCGGAGCGCTATCGCCAACTGGGAAGCCAAGAATGAGAGAAAGGCCGAGAACGGCGAGCTGTGTGTGAGCACGATCTACGTTAACTGCGCTCCGATGCTGAAGCGTCTGCGTCCGGCTCCCCAGGGTCGCGGTTATCGTATCCGCAAGCGTGCCAACCACGTGACTCTCGTAGTAGACACAATCGAAAACGCTAAAAAGAAAGCATAAGGCATGGGACAGAAAGTAAATCCTGTTAGCAACCGTCTGGGTATTGTCCGCGGTTGGGACTCCAACTGGTATGACGTCAAGAAGCTGGCCGACAATATCCTTGAGGATTCGAAGCTGCGCAAATATCTCAACGTCCGCCTTGCCAAGTGCAGTGTGTCGCGTATAGTCATTGAGCGTACTCTCAAGCTTATCACCATCACGGTGTGCACCTCTCGTCCGGGTCTGATCATCGGCAAGGGCGGCCAGGAGGTTGACAAGCTGAAAGAGGAGCTCAAGAAGATCACCGACAAGGATGTACAGATCAACATTTTCGAGGTGAAGCGTCCGGATCTCGACGCTCAGATCGTGGCAAGCACGATAGCTCGCCAGATCGAGGGCAAGATCGCTTACCGTCGTGCCGTGAAGATGGCTATCGCCGCTACGATGCGCAGCGGTGCCGAGGGCATCAAGGTGCAGATCAGCGGCCGTCTGAACGGTGCTGAGATCGCTCGTTCGGAGATGTTCAAGGAGGGTCGTACTCCGCTCCACACTCTGCGTGCCGATATAGACTACGCTCTTGTGGAGGCTCACACAAAGGTGGGCGTGATCGGTGTGAAGGTATGGATCTGCCGTGGCGAGGTCTATGGCAAGAAGGATCTGGCTCCTTCATTCACTTCTCAGAGCAAAGAGAGCCGTCCGGGCCAGGGCGCTCCTCGTCGCGATCGCGGCGGCCGCGGTTTCCGTGGCGGTAAGGGTGGCGCTGGCAACCGTTAAACCAACTCATAGTAAAAGAAGATGTTACAACCCAAGAAAACAAAATTCCGCCGCGCGCAGAAAGGCCGCATGAAGGGCATTGCTCAGCGTGGCAACCAGTTGGCCTTCGGTTCGTTTGGCATTAAGACTCTTGAGTCGAAGTGGATCACTGGCCGTCAGATCGAGGCAGCCCGTGTGGCCGTGACCCGCTACATGCAGCGTCAGGGTCAGATATGGATCCGCATATTCCCCGACAAGCCTATCACCAAGAAGCCTGCCGAGGTGCGAATGGGTAAAGGTAAAGGTTCGCCCGAAGGTTTCGTGGCTCCTGTGACTCCCGGCCGCATGCTCATCGAGGTGGAGGGTGTCAGCTACGACATCGCCAAGGAGGCGCTGCGTCTGGCAGCCCAGAAGCTTCCGGTGATAACGAAGTTTGTGGTACGTCGTGACTATGATCCGACTCAAAACGTGTAAGCGATTATGAAAAAAGTAGAGATAAAAGAGCTGAGCACGCAGGACCTCAAGGAGCGTCTGGAAGTGATGGAGCATGAATATGCGCAGCTGAAGATCAATCATTCGGTATCTCCGATTGACAATCCCGCTCAGATACGCCGCGACCGCCGCATGATAGCCCGCGTGAAGACAGAGTTGCGCCAGCGTGAGCTCAACAACAAATAAACAGCGCTGAGGAAACTATGGAAGAAAGAAATTTACGTAAGGAACGCATAGGCGTTGTGTCGAGCAACAAGGGCGACAAGACGATCACTGTGACCGTTAAGTGGAAGGAGAAGCATCCTATCTACGGCAAATTTGTCAACAAGACGAAGAAGTATCACGCGCACGACGAGAAGAACGAGTGCTCGGTAGGCGATACCGTCCGTCTGATGGAGACCCGCCCCTTGAGCAAGACCAAGAGATGGAGATTAGTAGAAATCATCGAAAAAGTTAAGTAAGCATCATGATACAGACAGAAAGCCGATTGACGGTAGCCGACAACAGCGGCGCCAAGGAGGCCCTGTGCATCCACGTGCTGGGTGGCACCGGCCGCCGTTATGCTACGGTTGGCGACATCATCGTGGTGTCGGTCAAGAGCGTGATTCCTTCGTCGGATGTGAAGAAGGGCACGGTGTCGAAGGCCGTGGTGGTACGCACCAAGAAGGAGATCCGCAGGCAAGACGGAAGCTATATCCGCTTCGACGACAACGCTTGCGTGCTTCTCAACAATGCCGGCGAACTGCGCGGCACCCGTATCTTCGGTCCGGTGGCCCGCGAGCTGCGTGCCACAAACATGAAGATCGTGTCGCTGGCTCCGGAAGTGTTATAATTCCCGTGATAGTACAAACAGACAATGAACAAGATTAATATCAAGAAGGGCGACACAGTCTATGTGCTGGCGGGCGATGACCGCGGCAAGACGGGCCGCGTGCTGAAGGTCGATGCGGCCAAGCAGCGTGCCATCGTGGAGGGCGTGAATGTCGTCACGAAGGCAACGAAGCCCAGCGCGAAGCATCCGCAGGGCGGTTTAGTGAAGATGGAGGCTCCGGTACACGTTTCGAATCTGAGCCTGATAGACCCCAAGAGCGGCAAGCCGACTCGTGTCTTCCGCAAGAAGAACGATGAGGGTCGTTCCGTACGTTACGCACAAAAGTCAGGAGAGGAGATTAAGTGATGAGCACAACGACACTGAAAAACGACTATAAGGAGCGGATAGTGCCTGCTCTGGTGAAGCAGTTCAACTACACAAGCGTCATGCAGGTTCCGACCCTGAAGAAGATTGTGATCAATCAGGGTCTTGGCGAGGCCACTCAGGACAAGAAGATCATCGAGACAGCTATCCGTGAGCTGACAGACATCACCGGCCAGAAGGCTGTGGCTACTCTGTCGCGCAAGGATATCTCGAACTTCAAGCTCCGTAAGAAGATGCCTGTGGGTGTGATGGTGACTCTGCGTCGCGACAAGATGTATGAGTTCCTGGAGCGTCTGATCCGTGTGGCTCTTCCGCGTATCCGCGACTTCAAGGGTATCGAGGGCAAGCTCGACGGCCGTGGCAACTACACACTGGGCATCACCGAGCAGATCATCTTCCCTGAGATCAATATCGACAACATCAGCAAGCTTCTGGGCATGAACATCACTTTCGTGACTTCGGCCAACACCGACGAGGAGGGCTATGCTCTTCTGAAGGAATTCGGTCTGCCCTTCAAGAATGCTAAAAAGTAACCCCAAGCTTACTACGAAGAAATGGCAAAAGAATCAATGAAAGCCCGCGAGGTGAAGAGAGCTAAGCTCGTGGCCAAGTATGCCGCCAAGCACGATGCCCTGAAGGCAGCCGGCGACTACGAGGGTCTGCAGCTTCTGCCCAAAAATGCCTCGAAGGTGCGCATGCACAACCGCTGCAGCATCACCGGCCGTCCGAAAGGCTACATGCGTCAGTTCGGACTGTCGAGAATACAGTTCCGCGAGATGGCCTCTCAGGGTCTGATCCCGGGTGTCAAGAAGGCGAGCTGGTAATAGTTGCTGCGCGAGACGCCCTGCCACAGCGCCATGAGGGCGTGGCGGAGGCGGCTCTCCGGAATTACAACCGACGAGTATTAAATATTGTTCGGATTGTCCGAATCAATTTAAAACAACAATAAAAATGACTGATCCAATAGCAGATTATCTGACAAGATTGAGGAATGCCATCAAGGCCAACCACCGTGTGGTGGAGATTCCTGCCTCAAACTTGAAAAAAGAAATCACAAAGATTCTTTTTGAACAAGGCTATATTCTTAACTACAAGTTTATAGACGGTGAGACTCCGGCCGGCGTGATAAAGATCGCGCTGAAGTATGATCCGGTTGACAAGGTCAACGCGATCAAGGACCTGAAGAGAGTCTCTCGTCCGGGTCTTCGCCAGTATACTGGCTACAAGGATATGCCGCGTGTGCTCAACGGACTTGGTATCGCGATCCTGTCGACTTCGCAGGGTGTGATGACCAACAAGAAGGCCAAAGACCTGAAGGTCGGCGGCGAAGTGCTGTGTTACGTTTATTAATGGAGGAGGATAGATTATGTCAAGAATAGGTAAGGCTCCCATAGCAATCCCTGCCGGTGTGACCGTAAAGGTGTCCGGCGACGTGGTGACCGTGAAGGGTCCCAAGGGCGAACTCAGCCAGAAGATTAATCCCGACCTCCAGATCACGGTGGAGGATGGCCAGCTGACTCTGGCTCGTCCGAGCGATGACCGTGAGCACCGTGCGCAGCATGGTCTTTACCGCGCTCTGATCCATAATATGGTTGTGGGAGTGTCGGAAGGCTACCGCAAGGAGATGGAACTGGTGGGTGTGGGCTACCGTGCAGCGGCTACTGGCCAGGTGCTCGAGCTGTCGCTTGGTTACTCCCACGCTATCTATATAAAGCTTCCGCCGGAGGTCAAGGTAGAGGCGAAGAGCGAGCGTAACAAGAATCCGCTGATCATCCTGGAGAGCGACGACAAGCAGCTTCTGGGCCAGGTGTGCGCGAAGATCCGTTCGCTGCGTAAGCCGGAGCCCTACAAGGGCAAGGGTATCAAGTTTGTCGGTGAGGTTATCCGTCGTAAGTCGGGTAAGTCGGCAAGCGCTAAGTAAACTCTAAAAGCATACTACAATGATCTCCAAGAAAGACAGAAGAAATAAAATAAAGGCCCGTATCCGTGGCAAGATCTCGGGCACTGCGGCGCGTCCCCGGATGTCGGTGTTCCGCAGCAACAAGCAGATATACGTGCAGCTGATCGACGATCTGGCGGGCAAGACTCTTGCCTCGACTTCGTCGAAGGGTATCGAGGGCGGCACAAAGTGTGAAATCGCCGCAAAAGTGGGTCAGGCCATCGCCGGCAAGGCTCAGGCTGCAGGTATCACCGAGGTGGTTTTTGACCGCAACGGTTATCTGTTCCACGGCAGGGTAAAATCATTGGCCGACGCAGCTCGCGAGGGCGGTCTTAAATTTTAAGCATCATGGTAAAGAATAACAATAAAGTAAAGTCGACAAACGATCTTGACCTGAAGGACCGCCTGGTGGCCATCAACCGTGTCACCAAGGTGACCAAGGGTGGCCGTGCTTTCACTTTCGCCGCTATCGTAGTCGTAGGCGACGAGAAGGGCGTGGTAGGCGTCGGCCTGGGCAAGGCCAATGAGGTTACAGCCGCTATCGCCAAGGGCGTTGAGGCTGCCAAGAAGAATCTTATCAAGGTGCCTGTTCACAAGGGTACGATTCCTCACGAGCAGGAAGCCAAGTTCGGCGGTTCGCGCGTGATTCTGAAGCCTGCTTCGGAGGGTACTGGCGTGAAGGCCGGCGGTGCGATGCGTGCCGTTCTGGAGAGCGTCGGTATCACTGACGTGCTTGCGAAGAGCAAGGGTTCTTCCAACCCCCACAATCTCGTGAAGGCCACTCTGGCTGCTCTGGGCGAGATGCGCAGTCCGGCCGATGTGGCCCGCAACCGCGGTATCTCGATGGAACAGGTGTTTAACGGTTAAAAAATCTCATTACTGAAAATGGCACAGATAAAGATTACGCAGGTCAAGAGCCGCATCGGTGCTCCCGAGGTGCAGAAGCGCACTCTGGATGCTCTCGGCCTGAAGAAGATGAATCACACGGTGGTGAAAGAAGACACCCCGTCGGTGATGGGAATGGTTAACAAAGTACGTCACCTTGTGAGTGTGACCAACGCATAAAACTGATAATTTAGAAATGGAACTGAATAATCTGCGTCCGGCAGTAGGGTCAGTGACCCGCAAGACGCGTATCGGCCGCGGCCCGGGTTCGGGCAAGGGCGGCACTTCAACCCGCGGCCACAAGGGTGCAAAGTCGCGCTCGGGCTATTCGCGCAAGATCGGCTTCGAGGGTGGTCAGATGCCTCTGCAGCGTCGTCTGCCCAAGTTCGGCTTCAAGAATATCAACCGTGTGGAGTACAAGGCCATCAATATCGGTGTTCTCGACGCTCTGGCAGCTGCCAAGGGTCTGGAGAAGATCGGTATCGAGGAGCTTCGTCAGGCAGGCTATATCAACCGCAAGCAGCTTGTGAAGGTGCTTGGCGAGGGTAGCGTGCAGCGTGCTCTTCAGGTGGAGGCCAACGCGTTCTCCAAGTCGGCTGAAAAGGCTATCACCGAGGCCGGCGGCACAATCTCTAAAATCTGAGTATAATGAGGTTTGTCGAAACTCTGAAAAATATCTGGACAATCGATGAGCTGCGCAAGCGCATTCTTGTGACGCTTCTTCTGGTGCTCGTGTATCGTCTTGGCTGTTACGTGGTTCTTCCCGGTATCAGCCCGGCCGATCTCGACGCACTGTCGAAGTTTACGAATAAGAGCGGGCTTATGCAGCTCCTCGACATGTTCTCCGGTGGCGCTTTCTCTCAGGCGTCGATATTCGCGCTGGGTATCATGCCCTATATCACGGCTTCGATCGTGATACAGCTTCTTGGCATGGTGCTTCCTTCGTTCCAGAAGATGATGCGCGAGGGTGAGAGCGGACGCCAGAAGCTCAACCAGTATACGCGTTATCTGACGGTGCTGATCCTGATTCTGCAGGGTCCGGCCTACCTGATCAATCTTCAGGTGCAGGTGAGCGCTGCGGGCGCTGTGTCTGCGATGGGACCCTGGACGGTGGCTTATCTTACGGTGATACTGGCTGCCGGCTCAATGTTCATCATGTGGCTTGGCGAGCGTATCACTGACCGTGGTATCGGCAACGGTATTTCGTTCATCATCCTTGTGGGTATCATAGCCCGTCTGCCGCAGGCTCTGTTCTATGAGTTCACAAGCCGTATGCCCGGTTCGACCGGTTCGCAGGGCGGTCTGGTGATGTTCGTGGTGGAGCTTATCCTGCTTTTTGCCGTGACGGTTGGCGCTGTGCTTCTGGTGCAGGGTACTCGCAAGGTGCCTGTCCAATATGCGAAGCGCATCGTGGGCAACCGCCAGTATGGCGGCGCTCGCCAGTATATTCCTCTGAAGGTGAATGCCGCCGGTGTGATGCCGATCATTTTCGCTCAGGCGATCATGTTTATCCCCATCACTCTCGCCGGTTTCGGCTCCAATGACAATGCCGGTGGTTTCATAGCTGCCTTCAGCGATATCAACGGCTTCTGGTATAATCTGGTCTACTTCCTGATGATCGTGGCTTTCACGTATTTCTATACTGCCATCACGGTGCGTCCGACTCAGATGGCGGAGGATATGAAGCGCAACAATGGCTTCATTCCCGGTGTGAAGCCCGGCAAGAAGACGGCCGAGTATCTTGACAGCATCATGTCGCGAATCACTCTGCCCGGTTCGATATTTCTGGGTATTGTGGCGATTCTGCCTGCTTTCGCGCGTTTCTTCGGCATCAGCCAGAATTTCGCGCAGTTCTTCGGCGGCACTTCGCTGCTGATCCTGGTGGGCGTGGTGCTTGATACTCTCCAGCAGATCGAGAGCCATCTGATGATGCATCATTACGATGGTCTGATGAAGGAGGGTAAGATCAAGGGTCGCACTACGGGCAGTGCCTATTGATAATGTTTATTGAACTGAGTCGAGAAACGTACACAGATATTCCATACGCTGCTTTATGACTTGTCTCAAGACACCCGAGGATATGCAGAAGATGCGTGAGGCGTGTGCTCTGGCGAGCGAGACTCTGGGCTATATAGCCACGATGATCGCTCCGGGGGTGACAACGAATCACATCGAGATGAAAGTGCGCGAGTTTATCGCTGACCACGAGGCCAGGGCTGCTTGTCTTGGCTACGGCGGATTTCCGGCCGCGGTGTGCTATGAGGTGAATGAAACGGTGGTGCATGGTTTTCCTTCGAACTATTCTCTTCGCGAGGGCGATATCATCGGCACTGATCTGGTGGTGGAGCTTGACGGTTTCAACGGCGATATGTGCTATACGTTTGCTGTTGGCGAAGTAAGTCCGGAGGTGATGGCTCTGTGCCGCACTACCAAGGAGAGCCTTTACAAGGGTATCGAGGCGTGTCGCGAGGGCAATCGCATCGGTGATATATCGAATGCCGTGCAGACTTACTGTGAGAGCCGGGGTTACTCGGTGGTCAGGGAGATGTGTGGCCACGGTATAGGACGTTCGATGCACGAGGATCCGGAGATATGCAACTACGGCAAGCGCGGACATGGCCCGATGATCCGTTCGGGCATGTGTCTTTGCATAGAGCCGATGATCAATCTCGGTAGCCGGCATATAGTGATAGAGCGTGACGGATGGACCTGCCGCACGCGTGACCGCAAGCCGTCGGCTCATTATGAGCATACGGTGGCTGTGGTGGACGGTGAAACGGAGGTGCTGACTTCGTTCGAGCCTGTGAAGCGGGTGCTCGGCGACAAGTTCATATAAAAAAAGACATACAATATGGCAAAACAAGCTGCAATCGAACAGGATGGTGTGATCGTGGAGGCTCTGAGCAATGCGATGTTTCGCGTGGAGCTCGAGAACGGCCACGAGATCACAGCTCATATTTCCGGCAAGATGAGGATGCACTACATCAAGATTCTTCCGGGTGACAGGGTGCGAGTGGAGATGTCGCCCTACGATCTCTCCAAGGGTCGCATAGCCTTCAGATACAAATGATATTAAAAACAAGCAAACATCATAGAAAGAGATGAAAGTAAGAGCCTCAGTCAAGAAGCGCACCCCGGACAGCAAGATCGTCCGCCGCAAGGGTCGCCTTTACGTGATCAACAAGAAAAATCCCAAATACAAACAGCGTCAGGGATAATTTTATTACTTTTGCAAAAAATTTCAGTCAACATATGGCAGTACGCATAGTGGGAGTTGACCTCCCCCAGAACAAAAGAGGTGAGATAGCGCTGACCTACATCTTCGGCATAGGCCGCAGCGCGGCCAAGTCGATTCTTGCCAAGGCAGGCGTGAATCCTGACATCAAGGTTCAGGACTGGACCGACGAACAGGCAGCAAAGGTGCGCGAAGTGATCGGCGCCGAGCACAAAGTAGAGGGTGATCTCCGCAGCGAGATCCAGCTGAACATCAAGCGTCTGATGGACATAGGCTGCTACCGCGGCATCCGTCACCGCAATGGTCTGCCCGTGCGCGGTCAGAGCACCAAGAACAATGCCCGTACCCGCAAGGGCAAGAAGAAGACCGTGGCAAACAAGAAGAAAGCAACGAAATAAGAGTTAAAGCAATATGGCAAAGAAGACAGTAGCAGCGAAGAAAAGAAACGTCAAGGTCGACGCCGCAGGGCAGCTTCACGTTCATTCGTCGTTCAACAACATCATCGTGTGTCTGGCCAATTCGGAAGGTCAGGTCATCTCATGGTCGAGCGCCGGCAAGATGGGCTTCAGAGGCTCGAAGAAGAACACTCCGTATGCCGCCCAGATGGCAGCGCAGGATTGCGCGAAGACAGCCTACGATCTGGGTCTGCGCAAGGTGAAGGCTTACGTGAAGGGTCCGGGCAACGGTCGCGAGAGCGCAATCCGCACAGTGCATGGCGCAGGCATAGAGGTCACCGACATCATCGACGTGACTCCGCTGCCCCACAACGGATGCCGTCCGCCGAAGCGCCGTCGCGTCTGAGCCACGCCGGAGCATTATATATTCAATCCAAGGCTCTTATATTCTCAACTCACTAACCAACAATCAAGGGAACGCGCAGGAAGCCCGAACGTGAATAGACCATACAATGAAATCACCTCTCTATGGTCGCGGCTGCACAGACTGACATGTCCGGCGCTGACCCCGCAAACCAAATTATAACAATACAACAAAATGGCAAGATATACCGGCCCCAAGACAAGAATCGCCCGTAAGTTCGGCGAGCCCATCTTCGGTGAAGACAAGGTGCTCGCTAAGAAAAACTACGCTCCGGGCCAGCACGGCCAGAACCGTCGCCGCAAGACTTCGGAGTATGGCACTCAGCTGCGTGAGAAGCAGAAGGCTAAATATACCTATGGTGTGCTCGAGAAATATTTCCGCAATCTTTTCGACAAGGCTGCCCGCACCAAGGGTATAACCGGCGAGGTGCTTCTCCAGCTTCTTGAAAGCCGTCTGGACAATGTGGTGTTCCGTCTGGGCATCGCTCCTACCCGCGCCGCTGCCCGTCAGCTGGTGCTCCACCGCCACATCACTGTCAACGGTCAGGTGGTGAACATCGCTTCGTATCATGTGAAGCCGGGCGATGTTGTTGGTGTTCGCGAGCGTTCGAAGTCGCTCGAAGTGATCGCTGACGCTCTGGCAGGTTTCAACCACAGCAAGTATCCCTGGATCGAGTGGGACGAAAGCTCCAAGTCGGGCAAGCTTCTTCATGTGCCCGCCCGCGAGGATATCCCCGAGAACATCAAGGAGCAGCTCATCGTCGAGCTCTATTCTAAATAATCATAAATGAGGTCCACATGGCTATATTAGCTTTTCAAAAACCTGACAAGGTACTGATGCTCGAAGCCGACAACCGTTTTGGCAAGTTCGAATTCAAGCCATTGGAACCGGGTTACGGCATAACCATCGGCAACGCTCTGCGGCGCATTCTGCTGTCGTCGCTCGAGGGCTTCGCTATCTCGTCGATACGTATCGACGGGGTGAAGCATGAGTTTGACACCGTCCCCGGGGTGAAGGAAGATGTAACCAACATCATTCTCAACCTCAAGAAGGTAGATCTCAAGCAGAAGGTTGACGACACTGATTTCGAGAAAGTGACAGTGAAGGTGTCGGGCACTGATGTGTTCAAGGCCGGCGACATCAACAAGGTGTTGAGCGGTTTTGAGGTGCTGAATCCCGAGCTGGTGATCTGTCATCTCGATCCGGAGGCTTCGTTTGCGATCGATCTGACGATCAACAAGGGTCGCGGATGGGTGCCTGCCGACGAAAACGAGGTGCCTGCCGACGATGTCAATGTCATAGCCATCGACTCGATCTACACTCCTATCAAGAACGTCAAATATACTGTCGATAATTTCCGTGTCGATCAGAAGACCGACTACGACAAGCTCACTCTTGAGATCACGACCAATGGCTCCATTCTCCCGAAGGATGCCCTGAAGGAGGCGGCCAAGATACTGATCTACCACTTCATGCTCTTCTCCGACGAGAAGATCACCCTGGAGGCCGCCGAGGCCGAGGGCAACGAGGAGTTTGACGAGGAGGTGCTCCACATGCGTCAGCTTCTGAAGTCGAAGCTTGTCGATATGGATCTTTCGGTGCGCGCGCTCAACTGTCTGAAGAGCGCCGAGGTGGAAACTCTCGGAGAGCTGGTGCAGTACAACAAGACCGACCTGCTGAAGTTCCGCAACTTCGGCAAGAAGTCGCTGACCGAGCTTGACGATCTGCTGGCAAGCCTCAACCTGTCGTTTGGTATGGACATTTCAAAGTACAAATTAGATAAAGAGTAATAACGATGAGACACAATAAGAATTTCAATCATCTCGGACGCAAGAAGGCTCATCGCGACGCCCTTCTTGCCAACATGACCATCTCGCTCATCATGCACAAGCGCATCTTCACTACTCTGGCCAAGGCCAAGGCGCTGCGCATGTATGCCGAGCCTCTGATCAACCGCGCGAAGGAGGATTCGATGAACAATCGTCGCCTCGTGTTCGCCTACCTCCAGAACAAGGAGGCTGTCACTGAGCTTTTCCGTGAGATTTCGACCAAGATCGCTGAGCGCAACGGCGGCTATACCCGCATTCTGAAGACCGGCAATCGTCTTGGTGACAATGCCAAGATGTGCATGATCGAGCTCGTTGACTACAATGAGAATCTGCTCAAGGAGAAGGAAGCCAAGAAGGATGGTCGCACACGTCGTTCGCGTCGTGGCGGACAGAAGGCTGCTGCCGCCGTCGAGGCTCCTGCAGCTGTCGAGGCTGAAAAGGAACTTCCCGCAGCCGAGCCTGAGAAGGAGGCCTGATAGCCTATCGCGGCACTTCGATGTGCGTCGACGACGCCACCGGGAGTGCCTAAGCAATACAATACTGACGCTGATCCTACGCATGGGTCGGCGTCAGTCGTTTTTTTGATGCTTGCAAAGAGGGGAGCAACGTTTTTTTTGAAAAATTCAGTAATGGCCGGATGGTAATTAGGCGGTGTTTTATTAACTTTGCGAAATGAAAAGGCGCCGGGCGGCTGTGGGCCGGCGTGGCGCGTGAAGTTCAAGCATAGTAATCAAAAACAGATATAACCAACTATTAAAGCAACACCAAGTTATGAAAATCGAAAAGATCATCGGTCGTGAGGTGCTCGACTCGCGCGGCAACCCCACCGTGGAAGTAGACGTAATCCTTGAGTCGGGTGCGCGCGGACGTGCATCTGTTCCTTCGGGAGCATCCACCGGCGTCAACGAGGCTCTTGAGCTTCGCGACGGTGACAAGAGCCGCTATATGGGCAAGGGCGTTCAGAAGGCTGTGGCCAATGTCAACGGCCCGATCGCCGAGGCTCTCAAGGGCATGTCGGCTCTCGATCAGATCAAGATCGACGAGGCTATGATAGCTCTCGACGGCACTGAAACCAAGAGCAATCTCGGTGCAAACGCCATCCTGGGCGTTTCGCTCGCTGTGGCCAAGGCTGCCGCCGACTATCTGGATCTGCCTCTCTACAAGTATATCGGCGGAGCGAACTCTTACGTTCTTCCCGTGCCGATGATGAACATCATCAACGGTGGCGCTCACTCTGACGCTCCTATCGCTTTCCAGGAGTTCATGATCCGTCCGATCGGCGCATGCTGCTTCAAGGAGGGTATACGCATGGGCACTGAGGTGTTCCACAACCTGAAGAAGGTGCTTCACGAGCGCAATCTGTCGACAGCTGTCGGCGACGAAGGCGGTTTCGCTCCTGCTCTCGACGGCACTGAGGACGCTCTCAATGTGATCATCAAGGCTATCGAGCTGGCCGGCTACGTTCCGGGCAAGGATGTGACCATCGGTCTGGACTGCGCTTCGTCGGAGTTCTATAAGGATGGCATCTACGACTACACATGGAAGCAGGCCGACGGTCCGAAGTACACTTCGGAGGAACAGGCCAAGTATCTGGAGAAGCTTGTCAACGAGTATCCTATCGATTCGATCGAGGACGGTATGGCCGAGAACGACTGGGAAGGCTGGAAGATCCTCACCGATCTTATCGGCAACCGTTGCCAGCTCGTGGGTGACGACCTGTTCGTGACCAATGTGAAGTATCTCCAGAAGGGTATCGACATGGGCTGCGCCAACTCGATCCTTGTGAAGGTGAACCAGATCGGTTCGCTCACCGAGACTCTCCGTGCCGTAGAGCTGGCTCAGCGCAATGGCTACACCGCTGTGATCTCTCACCGTTCGGGCGAGACAGAGGACGCCACTATAGCTGACATCGCTGTGGCTACCAACGCCGGACAGATCAAGACCGGTTCGGCAAGCCGTTCTGACCGTATGGCCAAGTACAACCAGCTGCTCCGTATCCAGGAGGAGCTCGGTGATGCTGCCCAGTATGGCTACGGCAAGCGCTCGAAGCGTCAGGCGTAAGCCGGACCGCAGCTACGGCTGCATAGCATAAAACAGATCCGTCCCGGATGCTCCACTCTGTGGGGAGTCCGGGACGGATTGTTTTTTTTGGGGGGGGAGGGGGCGGTGACAGAGTTGTCCGCTCGTGGGGTGGGGTTATTCGTTGAGCCGCACCACTCTGATGCCTTGGATCGAGCGCTGGCGCTGCAGGTATGTGGCGAGTGGCAGGGGGTCGACGATCACCTTGCCGGTGGCCGATGACGCGTGGAGCAGGTGTATTTTACCGTCTGTGCCGCGTGTGGCGATGCCGATGTGCTGCACGTCGAGTCCGGGTGTTTTGGTCACGATGGCTATTATGTCGCCTTCCAGTATGTCGGCTTTGTCGACGGCTGATGTCTTTATATACGGAAAACGGTGGGATCTGAATCCAATCTCCATGTTTTTCATCGCTTCGAAGCGTGCGGAGTCGGCCAGCGCGGGGTATTTGTCTCTGTTGCGGGTGATGAAGTCGAGTGTCTTGATCTGATATGACGGTGTGGCGACTATGCGCGGTGTGACGTCGGTGAGCGTGCCGCGGTGGGCGTTGTCGATGATCCAGTCGCTTATGTAATGTAGCCGGGAGGGGTAGCCGTCGAGGTGTCCCTGTCGGTAGCGGAGACGTTCGAGGTTGTAGACCATGTCGTGCCACGACGACCGTCCCTCGCCGATAGTTATGGCCATTGCGGCGACGTTTTCTACGAATGTCGTGCAGTCCATGCGCTGCATGTCAATCCGCAGGCATTCGGTGTCGCCTTCGAGTGTGCCGGCGGCGTAGGGTGTGTCGAGGAGCATGCGTCCCAGTGCGGCCATGCGTGCGTTGGGTATCCGTAGGTCGAGTCGTTCGGCTTGCGAAAGCATCCGTGTTATTGTGGCAGTGTCTGTGGCTTCGTCGGCAAAGCATGCTTCGCCCGGGGCTATGGCTGCCGCTGTCAGTGGCAGAGTGGCCATCGCGGCCATTGTCGCTATGCGCTGAAATATCTTTTTTGGCATGATGTTGTTTTTTTCTACTGCGAAGATAGGAATTTTCGGTGAGAAATGCCAAAAAACGATCGGGCAGGATGTCTGTGCGGAGGAGTGTGCGGCTATCGGCCGGGTGTTTTTACATAGGGATATTTTTGGCGTATTGGATTGCGCGGTGATGTGTCATGCTTAAAAAGTATGCTCTACAGCATAATTTTAACATTTGTTGATTTGCCTGAATATCAAGTTAAAACACGTGGTTTGTTGAAAAAGTTGGTTTTGGTGGTGTAATTTTATTTGCAAAATATTTGGTGGGGAAGATTTTTGGGTGTAACTTTGCACTCGCTTTCGGGAAGCAACGCTCCTGAGAGTCGCAA
>ERZ777011.341-NODE-341-length-74332-cov-7.079379_pt1 | contig 74332 bp, 61 predicted proteins | sample MGYA00374964_ERZ777011 | MGnify/ENA primary metagenome ERZ777011 (study PRJEB29310, sample SAMD00008975) | mouse gut metagenome | study: EMG produced TPA metagenomics assembly of the Metagenome analysis of fecal microbiota from mouse which was promoted... | reverse complement strand
GAATCGGGTAAGGGAAACTATGTCTCTACTTAGAGCTTAAATGAAAGAGCCGTGGTCGGCATACAGACGATTGCGAAGCGTGGTGGTCGGAACACAATAAATCTCGCATGGGGAATTTACCTTGATAGAAACTTTTGATGGAACTCCGTAGATAGAATCCGGGAAATCCGCTACGAACTCCCCGGCAAATTCCAGATTGATGATGTGCTCGTTGCCTTCCGGATCGACAGCTATATACTTAAGAGTCCCTTCCTTGACAAAACCGATATAACGACCTATTCTGCCGGCTTCCAAAAAAAAAATCTCCGGTCTCATAATGGTACAATTCTCCCTCCCTGACGCAAAGGTCACGCCAGTAACCGGTATCAATCGTTGATATGTAAGGATTGAATTCATTCATTGCCTACGTTAGGATTATTTCTCCTCATCAATAATCATGCCACTACCCAGGCAAAGATGATGGTCTTTGTCGTAGACCACGCCGTATTGTCCGGGGGCGATTCCCTGTATCTTGCAGTCGGATTCGATGCGGTAGAGGTCACCGATGTGGCGGATGCGGCCAGAGGTGAAGTCCGGCGTATGGCGGATTTTGAACGTGATCTCTTTCTCGTCCGTAAATTCTCCCCACGGATCTTCGGTGATGAAGTCGAAGCCGTGCAGGTTGATAGTCTTGCCGTATTGCGTTTCCGGATCGTAGCCGTTGGAGACGTAGATGATGTTACGCTTGATGTCTTTCTTGATGACGAACCACGGTCCGCCGCTCAATCCCAACCCTTTGCGCTGCCCGATGGTATGGAACCAATAACCGTTGTGCTTGCCCAGTACCTTGCCTGTTTCCAGTTCGACGATTTTTCCGGTCCGTTTGCCTAAGTAACGCTCGATGAAGTCATTATAATTGATCTTGCCTAAGAAGCAGATTCCCTGGCTGTCTTTCCGTTTGGCGCTCGGCAATTTCTGCTGTTCGGCAATGGCGCGTACTTCGCTTTTCATCAGATGCCCGATCGGGAACATCAACTTCTGTATTTGCAGACGGGTGATCTGGCCGAGGAAGTCGGTCTGGTCCTTTACCGGGTCCTTGGCGGTCGAAAGCCATACCTTGCCGTCTATCTCGGTTGTCGTGGCATAATGGCCGGTTGCTATTTTATCGAAGTCTTTTCCCCATTTTTCCTCGAAGCAGCCGAACTTGATGTATTTGTTGCACATCATATCCGGGTTAGGGGTGAGACCGCGTTTGACGGAATCGATGGTGTAGCTCACCACGCGATCCCAATATTCATCGTGCAAGGAGACGATTTCAAACCGGCATCCGTACTTCTTGGCAATATAGGATGTGATCTCGATATCTTCTTCGGCGGGGCAGTCTATGTATCCGTCTTTATCTTCCATGCCGATACGGATATAGAAAATGGTAGGATCATATCCCGCCTCTTTCAACTGGTGGACTACTACGGAGCTGTCGACTCCTCCCGATACTAATGCTGCAATTTCCATATTTTTACGATGAATAAGAATTATACAAAGGTACGGTAAATTTTTTAATTAAAAACAGGAGAGATGCTTTGGCCAGGGCAACCGCTCCAAAAATTGCTATCTGGGATCACTTCTCTTCTTCCGTGAAAATTTAGCAAACCAACTATCATACTATCACATCCGGCCGTTAACTACTGCTTCACAATATGTTAAAGCATGATAGTAGCTGTTTTTTACTATCATTCTACTATCATGCATCTATCATGCATCTATCATGCTTTTTACATAAATTTTTATTTATATAACTGATAATATGATATTTATGTTTGCATAGGCAAAAACAGCCATCGGCGAAAAAGATGCAAAAACGAGGTGTAAAAGTGCCTCCGACACGGCAGATAAACATCCCCGCACCTCCGTAAAGGTCTCACGCAGACCCGGGTCTGCACCTCTCCCGCACCCGGGTCTGTGTGGTGGGTACACCCGGGTCTCAAGCGGCTTTAAAAGCTGTTTTTGACAAAAGAAAAGCCTGTCTTGATGAAAAAAGAAGCTGTTTTAACATGTTTTGCACCTGTTTCCGGACGATCCCTGTTTTCATCGTATAATTGATACACTGGATGTTATCGTTTTTCGCTATGATAGTTATGATAGATGAATGATAGTACAAAATGGCAACTATCATGCCATAACATATTGGTTTTAAATAATATACAAGCGAATATGATAGTGTGATAGTTGTTTTTGCAAAAACATTTATGTATTCAGTCCGTATCGGTGGCGAAAACAGATGGACGCTTTATGATTCTGGTGCCGTTGCCCTGTGCTTTGGCCGCTTCGGTTTGTTGCGAGGCTGACAGACGGGCGTCTGTTCGATCGACAGATATGTCAAAATCGTCAGGCTCCGATATATCCTTTCAGCGCATCCACATAATCCTCGAACGCCTGCTTGCCGGCAGGCGTGATCCGGCAAGTCGTGCGGGGCTTTTTCCCGACGAAGCTTTTTTCCACTTCGATATATCCGGCTTCGCTCAATTTGTCTATCTGCACGCTCAGGTTGCCGGCGGTCGCCTGCGTCTTTTCTTTCAGATAGACAAAATCAGCCTCCTCTGCCGATAAAAGAATGGACATGACCGCAAGCCGGAGCTGGGAGTGTAATAATGGATCTAATTCTTTGAACATAGCTGCTTCATTTGTTTATTCAGGATGTGTCCCGGTATGATCATCATGACGACAAAGATAGCTGCAAACGCCAATAATTTGTCGACTCCGTTTATGAACAGAAGGGAAAAAGACAAGGCTGTGCCGATCGTCCCGGCCAAAGTCATCGGCTTGAATTTGGTGACGCAACCGGAAAGTGTCGTTGCCATTCCCATCAATAACGGGATCATAAACAGGATGTCGATCTTTCTAAAAAATGCGAAGCAGGATAAGAACCAACCGACTAACCCGAATACGAGCCATATCTGGTTTGTGATCCGGTCCATGTAATTCTTTACGCCTCTCTTTTCGTTTTTCCGGCTGAAAAGCCAAGTGAGCGGTCCGGCTATGGCAGGCAGGGCGAACCAGATATAATGGACCTTGTAGGAGTCGATTTGTAAGAAAGCAAACCAAATAACAATTGTAATAACAACTGTCGTATCCCCATATCAGAAGCGGATAAGCGGCATGCCGGGCTACATTTTCTTGTGTTTCCTTGATCATCCGGGTAATTAGCTCCAGACTTTCTCTCTCGTTTAATTTTCTATCTTCCATGAGTTTATTCGTTTTTATTTTATTCGTTTTTATTTTATTCGTTTTTATTTTATTCGTTTTTATTTTATTCGTATATACACTGTTAATTCAAAGATGATTATTTTTCATTGAGACGGTTTCTTTCGAAGGCCGAACTTCTTTCGATCTTGCTTTCTTTCCCTTGTCGGGTCATTACCAGGACGTTCCCTTTTTCACCCCGTACGTTGCTTATCTTTACGATAATTGTTCGTGCCATTACTGAACTGCAACTGAAGATCAATGCTAAAATGCTTGCTATTATAATCCATTTCATTTTTTGTCCTCCTTTTCTTCTTCTTTGGTTTGAAATAAATAAGTTTATGATATAAACCATATATGGATTAAAAAAGTGCAAGGAGCTGCGCATATCTCACTTGCATGCTGCAAATATAAAATGATTTATAATATAAACCAAATAAAAAGGAGGAAATATTTTGTTAGGTTGTCTTTTTAGGAGAAATGCGTATGTTTTAGATCCTAAGATGTTTAGGAGGATTTTGATGAGGTAGGGAATGTGTCAATAAGAGAAATACTTTCTTTATTTCGGAAGAAGACAATTTTCGATTTATATGACAGGTAAATCGGATTTTGCCTGTGGGTAGCCGTTTGTCGACAATCGTCGGTAGGCAACGGTGTTTACGCGAATATACAAAATAATCCGATGTAATTTCCGAAATATCTGTACCTTTGCGAAACAACCTTTTGGTGAATAGTATTAGAAAAAATTAAAAGTTAGTATATGAAAAATATAATGTTATCGCTTATGACTGCAATGGCTATGACTGCTTGTACGGGGCAGGAAGCTGAGAAGGCGGACGCTACTCAGGATAAATTCAATTACGTGGTGGATCAGTTTGCTGATCTCCAGATACTGCGTTATCAGGTTCCGGGATTTGAATCCCTTTCTTTGAAGCAAAAACAACTATTATATCATTTGTCGGAAGCAGCTTTGATGGGGCGGGACATTCTGTTTGACCAGAATTGCCGGTATAACCTGCCGGTCCGCCGTATGTTGGAGGTTATTTATAAGGAATATAAAGGAGACCGGAAAGACCCGCAGTTCGTTGCTTTGGAAACTTATCTGAAAAGGGTCTGGTTTGCCAATGGTATTCATCACCATTATGCGGAAGATAAGTTCGTTCCGGGTTTTACTCCCGAATTCTTCCGGACTTGCGTTTCGCAGGTTGAGGTTTCTGCGCTTCCGTTACGTGAAGGGCAGACGGTAGAACAGTTTGTGGCCGAGATCACCCCTGTGATCTTTGATCCGGCTGTGATGGCTAAACGTACGGTCCAGAGCGGGGATGCCGATCTGATTCGGGCTTCAGCCAACAATTATTATGGTGAAGGCGTCACTCAAAAAGAGGTAGAGGACTTCTATATGGAAATGAAGGCAGGAAAAGACACGGTTTCTCCGATCTCGTATGGCTTGAACAGCCGTTTGGTAAAAGAGAACGGGAAGCTTGTCGAAAAAGTCTGGAAAGTAGGTGGCCTGTATTCTCCGGCAATCGAAAAGATCGTGTCGGAGTTGCAGAAAGCGGTTGCTTTTGCCGAAAATGACGCACAAAAGGCAATCATCGGGAAACTGATCGAATATTACCGGACTGGTGATTTGAAAACATTTGATGCCTATTCGATCCTGTGGGTGGAAGACACGGCTTCGGATGTTGACTTTGTAAACGGCTTTATCGAAACATACGGAGATCCGTTAGGAATGAAAGCAAGCTGGGAATCAACCGTGAATTTTATAAATAAGGAGGCGACGAAGCGGACGAAGGTGATCAGCGACAATGCGCAATGGTTCGAAGATCATTCACCGGTCGATAAACGTTTTAAGAAAGAAAAAGTGAAAGGTGTCAGTGCGAAGGTGATTACGGTTTCCATGTTGGGAGGAGACTGCTATCCGGCGACCCCGATTGGCATAAACCTGCCGAATGCCGACTGGATCCGCCGCGATCATGGTTCGAAATCCGTTACGATCGAGAATATCACCGAGGCATACGACAAAGCCTCTCTGGGGAATGGCTTCAATGAAGAATTTGTCTGGAGCGACAAGGAGCGCGGGGACTTGAAGAAATACGGATTCATCACCGACAACCTGCATACCGACTTGCATGAATGCCTGGGGCATGGTTCCGGCAAATTGCTTCCCGATACTGATCCGGATGCTTTGAAGGCATACAGCTCGACATTGGAAGAGGCGCGTGCCGATCTTTTCGGTTTGTATTATCTGGGAGATGCCAAACTGGTGGAACTCGGACTTGTGCCGGATGCGGAAGCCTATAAGGCCGAATACTATAAATATATAATGAATGGCCTGATGACGCAACTGGTCCGGATCGAGCAGGGCAAGAATGTCGAAGAAGCCCATATGCGTAACCGTCAACTGATCGCTAAATGGGTCTATGAAAAAGGAAAGGCAGGCAATGTTATCGAACTGAAAAAACGGGATGGCAAGACATTTGTGACAGTCAATGATTATGCGAAACTGCGCGATTTGTTCGGCGATTTGCTGGCAGAAGTGCAACGGATCAAGAGTGAGGGTGATTTTGCCGCCGGAAAAATGCTGGTAGAAGAGTATGCCGTAAAGGTCGATCCGGTTCTTCATGCCGAAGTGCTGGAGCGCTATGCCAAGTTGAACTTAGCTCCGTATAAGGGATTTGTGAATCCGGTGATGAAGGTAGTCAAGAACAGCCAGGGAGAAGTAACGGATGTTGTACTGGATTATACCGAAGGGTATGCTGACCAGATGCTTCGGTATAGCAAAGAGTATTCGTTTTTACCTACTTATAATGAATGATAAATCGTATGTTGCAGGATGAATTAAAAGAAATACGGACTCAGCTTCGCTTGGCGATGAATGGGGTGATCTCTACCAGCATGCGCGAGAAGGGTATTGCCTATAAGCTGAATTTCGGTGTTCCTCTGCCAGAAATCAGGCAGATTGCCGCTACGCATAAACCGGACTCCGAGCTGGCCGCTGCCTTGTGGAAGGAAGATATCCGCGAATTCAAGATATTGGCTTCTCTCTTGCAGCCGGTGGACGAGTTCTCGTCCCGAAAGGCGAAGCAATGGGTGAAGGAAATCCCTTATCTGGAAATCGCGGAACAGTGTAGCCATAATTTGTTTTATAAGTTGCCGGATGTGGAGGATCTGTTGCTTGAGCTGATTTTTAATGTGGAAGACGAATATGCACGTACGGTAGCTTATCTTGTCTGGGCCGAACTGTTTAAGGCGGGAAAGGAACTGATTGCTCCGGTGAGGGCTGCATTTATTGCAGAGTGTATGCGTACGGTAGCCAAGCCTGATTTCGAGGCGTCCTTCAAAGAAAAGCAGGCTGCGGTGAAAGCTATGAAGTTCTACGGAAGGCAGTCGGCAGAACGGGCGCGGCAAATGTTGGGCGGGTTCGACGAATTCCCTGAATTTATGGATACGTCCGAAGGGCGGGAAATATATAATGATTTAAAATTTGAATTTGAATATTGTCGTTAAGGCTTTGCGTTTAAAATAAATGCGCTAACTTTGTCGGTCGCGTGGGGTCGCAACTTGAAGATGGATGCAAAAAAGTACACAGAGATGCAAGACCTGTCCACCAGGTATCTTGCTGGGAAAAACTACGGAAGACCGAGGAACGGTATGCTACATTGGAATGTCTGTGCAGTTTCCCGGTTATTTCGATATGTGTTTGCTTCATCAGAAATTGGAGAAAATGAAATGTAAGTACCGGCTTCGGCGGAAGAAGTAAGAATATTAACATCTATATAATTATAAACGATGAAAGTTGACGTTCTATTAGGATTGCAGTGGGGTGACGAAGGCAAAGGTAAAGTTGTCGACGTTTTGACTCCGAACTACGATGTGATCACTCGTTTTCAGGGAGGTCCCAATGCAGGACATACTTTGGAGTTTGACGGTGAAAAGTATGTATTACGTTCCATCCCTTCCGGTATTTTCCAGGGAGGAAAGATAAACGTTATCGGCAACGGTGTTGTGCTGGATCCGTTGTTGTTCCAGCAGGAAGCAGAAGCGCTTGCTGCCAGCGGCCATGACCTGACCAAACAACTGTGTATCTCTAAGAAAGCTCATTTAATCCTGCCTACTCACCGTATACTGGATGCCGCTTACGAAGCAGCAAAGGGAGCCGGCAAAATCGGTACGACCGGTAAAGGTATCGGTCCGACCTATACGGATAAAATCAGCCGTAACGGTTTGCGTGTAGGCGACTTGTTACATGACTTCGATGAAAAGTATGTCGCAGCGAAAGCAAAACATGAAGCGATTCTGCGTTCTCTGAATTATGAATATGATATTGCCGAACTGGAAGCACAGTGGTTCAAGGCTTTGGATTACTTGAAACAGTTCCGTTTGATCGACAGCGAACATGTGATCAATAATTATCTGAAAGAAGGCAAGTCCGTCCTGGCCGAAGGTGCGCAGGGCACTCTGTTGGATATCGACTTCGGTTCGTATCCGTTCGTGACTTCCTCCAATACGATTTGTGCAGGTTGCTGTACCGGTTTGGGCGTTTCCCCGCGTAACATCGGCGAAGTGTATGGTATCTTCAAAGCCTATTGTACACGTGTCGGTAGCGGTCCGTTCCCGACAGAGCTGTTCGACGAGACAGGTAGCAAGATCCGTCAGATCGGACATGAATATGGTGCTGTGACCGGACGCGAACGCCGTTGTGGCTGGATTGACCTGGTTGCGCTGAAATATGCAATCATGATCAACGGTGTGACGAAACTGATCATGATGAAGAGCGATGTACTGGATGGTTTTGAAACGGTAAAGGCTTGCATTGCTTATAAAGTCGATGGTGAAGAGACAACAGAGTTCCCGTTTGAAATCAACGAAGGCATCGAGCCCGTATATGTGGAAATGCCGGGTTGGAACGTCGATATGACGAAGATGCAGAGTGAAGACGAATTCCCCGAAGAGTTCAATGCTTACATCTCTTTCCTGGAAGAAGAACTGGAAGTTCCGATCAAGATCGTTTCCGTCGGCCCTGACCGTGAGCAAACAATTGTCAGATATACTGAAGAATAAAACCTGAAAATAATACAAAATGGCAGAAGACCATGCTTTGAAAGGCTGATCTCCTGCCATTTTTGTTTTTGGCAAACATTTTGTCTTATATAATTGTAATAACTATAAAAACAAAAAGAATATGAGCATGTATTGGATTATATTTATAGGTTTTGCCCTTCTTAGCTGGCTGGTATCTTCCAGACTCCAGAATAAGTTTGAAAAATATTCCAAGATCCCGATGCCGAACGGTATGACAGGGAAAGATGTGGCAGAGAAGATGCTGCGTGACAACGGCATCTATGACGTAAAGGTGATTTCCACTCCCGGTCATTTGACGGACCATTATAATCCGGCAAACCAAACCGTCAATCTGAGTGAATCGGTGTATTACAGTAATAGTATTGCCGCTGCTGCCGTTGCGGCCCACGAATGCGGGCACGCTGTCCAGCACGCTACGGCATACGCGCCTCTGCGGATGCGTTCGGCTTTGGTTCCGGTTGTCAGTTTTGCTTCCAACATTATGACATGGGTGTTGTTGGGCGGTATGTTGTTGTTGCATACGTTCCCTCAGTTGATGCTTTTCGGCATTATTCTTTTTGCTTCAACGACTTTGTTCAGTTTCATCACGTTACCGGTCGAGATCAACGCCAGCCAGCGGGCTTTGGCATGGCTGAGCAACGCCGGTATCACGAATGTATATACGCACGACAAGGCTGAAGACGCTCTGCGTTCTGCTGCTTACACGTATGTTGTGGCTGCCTTGGGTTCGCTTGCTTCATTATTATATTATATCATGATCTTCCTGGGGGGAAGAAGCCGGGATTAATAGGTGTTAGTTTTCTATAGTGAAAGCGGGGGCTATCCTTTTAGGCAGGAAAGATCCCCGCTTCTTGTTTGTTTCTTTTTCACGGTCGTATGTTTGCTCGACACGCTCCAAGTATTCTTTTGGAGATAAAAGCATTCTCTTGAAAAAATTTGCTGCGGTTACCTTCGCTAACTTGTCGGATAAACTTCCATATTCCTCTAAAAGCATTACCTTTGCAGTTTGAATAAATAAATTAGTGAATCATGCAAAAGCCGTCTATCCCTAAAGGAACAAGAGATTTTTCGCCTGAAGAAATGGCGAAGCGTAATTATATATTCAATACTATCCGCGAAGTGTACCATCTGTACGGATTTCAGCAGATCGAAACGCCTGCTATGGAAAACCTGTCTACGCTGATGGGCAAATACGGAGATGAAGGCGATAAGTTGCTTTTCAAGATATTAAATTCCGGCGATTGTTTTTCCGGAATAACGGATGAAGAACTGTCGGAGCGCAATGCCGTGAGATTCGGAATGAGAGCTTGCGAGAAAGGTCTGCGTTATGACCTGACGGTTCCCTTTGCCCGTTATGTGGTACAGCACCGTAATGATATCGCTTTCCCGTTCAAACGTTACCAGATACAGCCGGTATGGCGTGCCGACCGTCCGCAGAAAGGGCGTTACCGCGAGTTTTACCAGTGTGACGGCGATGTCGTAGGCTCCGATTCGCTGGTGAATGAAGTCGAACTGATCCAGATCATGGATGAGGTATTCCGCCGTTTCGGAATCCGTGTCTGCATCAAGATGAACAACCGTAAGATCCTTTCCGGTATTGCGGAGATAATCGGTGAAGCCGATAAGATTGTCGATATTACAGTTGCTATTGACAAGCTGGACAAGATCGGTCTGGATAATGTGAATGAGGAGTTGCGCTCCAAGGAATTGTCTGAAGACGCGATCGCCCGTTTGCAGCCGATCATTATGCTGAACGGTACGAACCGTGAAAAGCTGGCTGTCCTGAAAAAGGAACTGGCCGCGTCGGAAATAGCGATGAAAGGTATTGCCGAAATGGAATTTATCCTGGACCGCATCGAGAAGTTGGAACTGACAGCTGAGTTGGAACTGGATCTGACGTTGGCACGCGGTCTGAACTACTATACGGGTGCCATCTTCGAAGTGAAGGCATTGGATGTCCAGATCGGAAGTATCACAGGCGGCGGACGCTATGACAATTTGACCGGCGTGTTTGGCATGGACGGCGTGTCGGGGGTCGGAATCTCCTTCGGCGCCGATCGTATCTTCGATGTACTGAACCAACTGGAGCTTTATCCGGCCGATTCTTTGAAGACCACGCAACTGCTGTTCGTGAACTTCGGCGAGAAAGAAGAAAACTATTTATTGCCTCTGATCTCGAAAGTGCGTGCCGCCGGTATCCGTACGGAGTTGTATCCCGAATCTGCCAAAATGAAGAAACAGATGGGCTATGCCGATACAAAGAAAATCCCGTTTGTGGCGATTGTCGGTGAAAATGAAATAAACGAAGGAAAGGTCAATCTGAAGAACATGTTGACGGGTGAACAGTCGCTTGTCACGTTGGAAGAACTGATCGAAAAATTCTAACATCGTTTTATCCTATGTAACCCTATGCTTTAGGTATCGTAAAGCATAGGGTTTGTTGTGTTAAAGCATAGGGTTTTGGAAAGGATATAAACCGATTTGGACGAGTCGTGTTATCTGACATATTTGCATTGTTTGTCTTTCCGGAGTGTAAAATTGTCATTCTTTTTTCTGATAATCGTTTTGGCACAATATTCGCATAGACATTTGTGTGCGATCATTGAGGAAAGCACAAAGAGTAATGTAATATTATTAACAACTAAAAAATATACAACGATGAACATTAGACCATTAGCAGACAGAGTGCTGATTAAGCCGGCTGCAGCAGAAGAAAAGACACTTGGCGGAATCATTATTCCCGATTCAGCAAAAGAAAAACCTTTAAAAGGTGAAGTTGTTGCCGTAGGTAACGGAACAAAGGATGAAGAAATGGTTGTAAAGAATGGCGATACCGTATTGTACGGCAAGTATGCAGGTACGGAAATCGAACTGGACGGTGAGAAATATCTTATCATGCGCCAGTCTGATATTTTGGCTATTATCTAATTCATTATAAAACAATAAAAATATAAGATATATATTACTATGGCAAAAGAGATTAAATACGATATGGATGCCCGCGACCTTCTGAAGAAAGGTGTGGATGAACTCGCTAACGCAGTAAAAGTAACACTGGGCCCGAAGGGACGTAACGTGATCATCGAAAAGAAATTCGGTGCTCCTCACATCACAAAAGACGGTGTGACGGTTGCTAAAGAAGTGGAACTGGCTTGCCCGTTTGAAAACATGGGTGCTCAGTTGGTTAAGGAAGTCGCTTCCAAGACTAACGACAATGCCGGTGACGGTACGACGACAGCAACGGTTCTGGCACAGGCTATCATCGGTGTCGGTCTGAAGAACGTAACGGCAGGAGCCAACCCTATGGATTTGAAACGTGGTATCGACAAAGCTGTGGCTAAAGTCGTAGAAAGCATCTCCGCTCAGTCTGAAGCTGTAGGCGACCAGTTCGAAAAGATCGAACACGTGGCCAAGATTTCCGCTAACGGTGACGAAGCCATCGGTAAGCTGATCGCTGAAGCTATGCAGAGAGTAAAAACCGAAGGTGTTATCACAGTAGAAGAAGCTAAAGGTACGGAAACTACGGTAGACGTAGTAGAAGGTATGCAGTTCGACCGTGGTTATATCTCTCCGTATTTCGTGACCAACACGGAAAAGATGGAATGCGAGATGGAAAATCCGTATATCCTGATCTACGACAAGAAGATCTCTGTATTGAAAGACCTGCTGCCTATCCTTGAACCGGCAGTTCAGAGCGGCCGTCCTCTGTTGATCATCGCTGAAGATATCGATAGTGAAGCATTGGCAACTTTGGTTGTAAACCGTCTGCGCGGTTCTTTGAAGATCTGTGCAGTCAAGGCTCCGGGCTTCGGTGACCGTCGTAAAGCCATGCTGGAAGACATCGCCGTCCTGACTGGTGGTGTTGTGATCTCCGAAGAAAAAGGCTTGAAGCTGGAAGGTGCTACAATGGATATGCTGGGTACGGCTGAAAAGATTACGGTAGACAAAGACACGACTACTATTGTAAACGGCGCAGGCGACAAGGAAGCTATCCAGGCTCGTATCGGCCAGATCAAGATTCAGATCGAAAATACGACTTCCGACTACGACAAGGAAAAACTGCAGGAACGTCTGGCTAAGATGGCCGGTGGTGTTGCCGTACTGTATGTCGGTGCTCCTTCCGAAGTGGAAATGAAAGAAAAGAAAGACCGTGTCGACGATGCCCTGCATGCAACTCGTGCCGCTATCGAAGAAGGTACGGTTCCTGGTGGTGGTGTCGCTTACATCCGCGCTATCGAAGCATTGGACGGTCTGAAGGGCGAAAATGAAGATGAAACAACCGGTATCGAAATCGTTAAACGCGCGATCGAAGAGCCGTTGCGCCAGATCGTAGCCAACGCTGGTAAAGAAGGTGCGGTAGTTGTTCAGAAGGTAAAAGAAGGTAAGGGTGACTTCGGTTACAATGCACGTGCTGACAAGTATGAAAACTTGTGTGCAGCCGGTGTGATCGATCCTGCCAAGGTGACACGTGTAGCTTTGGAAAATGCTGCGTCTATCGCAGGAATGTTCCTGACTACTGAATGTGTGATCGCTGAAAAGAAAGAAGAAACTCCGGCTGCTCCTGCCATGAACCCGGGTATGGGTGGCATGGGCGGTATGATGTAATTCTTCCCATAAAGCATAAAATCGGAAACGGCTGCTTCCCGAAAGGGAGGCAGTCGTTTTTTTGAATAAAAAAGTAGGGTGGCTGTTTGGCAGTTTCAAAAAAGTTGCTACCTTTGCAACCGCAATCAAGAGAGATTGCTTCACTGAAAAGTGCTGAATTGCCCAGGTGGCGGAATTGGTAGACGCGCACGTTTCAGGTGCGTGTGTCGAGAGGCATGCAGGTTCGAGTCCTGTTCTGGGCACTTCAAAGCGGATGACTTATAGGGTTGTCCGCTTTTTTTATATCCCTTTATGAGTCTTGATTAAACTTTAGATCAGTATTTTCGTCTGTTATAGGAGGGAGATAATGATTATTTTCTTATATTTACCCTAAATTAGTGAGTAGGAATGCAACAATATATAGAGGAAGAGATAATAGAACAATTACGTGATCCGGCGCATCAACGCGATGCCTTCGCGCAGGTTGTCAATTTCTACGGGGAGAAGTTATATTGGCAGATACGAAAGATGGTGTTGGAGCATGACGATGCCAATGACTTATTGCAGAATACATTCCTGAAAGCTTGGATGAATATCGACTATTTCCGGGGAGAGGCGAAGATGTCGACCTGGTTGTATAAGATCGCGATAAACGAATGTATAACCTTTCTGAACCGCCAGCGTGCGCAAAACAATGTTTCGATCGACGATACGGACGTGTTTTTGCTGGAGCGCCTGAAAGGAGACGAATATTTCGACGGGGATGCCGCACAGTTGAAACTGCAGGAAGCGATCCTGACATTGCCGGAGAAACAGCGTGCCGTTTTTAATATGAAATATTTTGACGATATGAAATATGAAGATATGTCCGAAGTTTTCGGGACTTCCGTAGGCGCTTTAAAAGCCTCCTATCACCATGCGGTGAAGAAAGTAGAGGAGTTTTTAACAAAAGACATTTAAACCTTTCGTGTTATCATTTGTCAAAAGAACATAAAAGAGAGATGATATGAAAACAGAACAAAACAATCTGGGCCATCTTAAAGGGAAAAATCCTTTTATTGTGCCTGAGGGGTACATGGAGGGATTGACGGCAAACATCATGAGTCAGCTTCCCGAAAAAGTACCTGAAGAGGGGACGAAAAAGGTTTCCTTGATGGATCGTGTCCGTCCTTGGTTATATATGGCAGCCGTTTTTGCCGGATTGGGGTTGTTTTTTAAAGTTTTGGTCGGATCTGAAGACAAAGTGGCAAGAACCGACTCGTTACTTGTGAAGACAGATGTGTCTTCTGCCGCGGTTTCCGCTCTGCAAGCGGCTGAGGATGAAGAATACCTGGAGTACTTGGAAGAACGGTATGCCGGTTATATATTGGCAGAAGAAATAGAGGAAACGGAATAGATTGAAGAAAAATAAAGTTTGACGAAATATTTTTGAAAGAATACTTGTATGAATAAAATATTTTTTATTACATTTGTGGCGTGTTCAGTTGTGTTCTCATTCAGTGCTCACGCTCAAAGTGGGAAACAGCATCGCAATTTTGATAGAGAGGCGTTCCTTGCAAAGAAGAATGCTTTTATTACGGCAGAAATGGGATTGACTCCCGAGGAGGCTGCATCATTTATACCTCTTTGTAACGAATTGCAGGAAAAGATGTTTGATGCCGGTCATGAATGTCGTAAACTATCCAAAAATTTAAAGCAGAATGAAGGTGCAACCGATGCTGATTATCTGAAAGTTATTGATGAATGTGTGAGCGTGAACATAAAGCGGGCACAGTTGGAAAAGGAGTATTATGAAAAGTTTAAAAAGATATTGCCTCCAAAGAAACTTTACAAATACAAGCGTGCGGAAGGTAAGTTCGCACGGGAGTTTATGAAAGGAGGAGACGATAGAAAAGAAGAGAATAGAAAGAAATAAAATATTATCATTATTTGTGTTTTTTGTTTAGATTTAGTTTTGGCGTTTAAGTTAAGGGAGGGGTGGCGACGTGATGTCGGTTCCCCTTTTGTTTTTATAATCCTTTCGCTTTTGCTTCGTTCCAGATCCGGTCCATTTCTTCCAAAGACATATCCTTTAATGACTTGCCCTCTTTGATAGTATGTTCTTCCAAATAGTTGAAACGGCGGGTGAATTTCTGGTTCGTACGTTCCAAGGCATTGTCCGGATTGATCTTATAAAGGCGGGCTGCGTTGATCAGGCTGAAGAACAGGTCTCCGAATTCGGCTTCCATCTTGTCTGCATCCATCTTATCGATTTCGGTCTTCAGTTCGGTAAACTCTTCATGCACCTTATCCCAGACCTGGTCGCGCTGTTCCCAGTCGAAGCCGACATTGCGGGCTTTGTCTTGGATGCGGTGGGCTTTGACAACGGAAGGCAGGGAAGCGGGAACGCCTTCGAGAACGGTCTTGTTGCCGCCTTTTTCCTTAAGTTTGAGTTGTTCCCAGCTCTGTTCAACCTTGCCGGCTGTTTCGGCTTGGGCGTCTCCGAAGACATGCGGATGGCGGTAGATCAGCTTTTGGCAAAGGCTGTCGCATACATCTTTGATGTCGAACGCCGCTTTTTCTTCACCGATCTTGGCATAGAAGACAATGTGCAGGAGCAGGTCGCCCAATTCTTTTTTGATGTTATTGTTGTCATCTTTCATGATGGCATCGCACAACTCGTAAGTTTCTTCGATTGTATTCGTACGAAGGCTTTCGTTCGTTTGTTTACGGTCCCACGGACATTTCACACGAAGCTCGTCCAGAATGTCGAGTAACTGTCCGAAGGCTTCCATCTTTTCTTGTTTTGTTGCCATTTGTCAGTTGTTTGGTTGGAGAGAGAGGAAGTGTGTTAAAATTCCTCTTTCTTTTTTGCCGGGGGATTAGTCCCCCGGCAAGGAGTTGATTTCTCTATCTCTTTAACACACAGCCAATGAGATATTATTTGTTTTGTTCTTGTTGCTTGAAGACTTTCAATCCGTTTTCCAGGAATTTGATATAGTCGGGAATACTCTCGTTGAATGCGTATGACGGGCCGAGTAGTTCGCCTTTGTCGTTCAGCAGGATGTAGAACGGCTGGGCGTTTGCACCGAACTTACTACGCTGCAAGTAACTCCATTTGTCGCCGATTGTTTTCAATTTGCGGGTCTTGCCATGCTCTTCGATCGTGATCGGTTGCGGCAGCTTCGTCTTGTCGTCGACCATCAAGGTGATCAGGACATAATCATTTTCCAATATCTGCTTTACTTTCGGGTCGGTCCAAACGGATGCTTCCATCTTGCGGCAGTTCACACAACCGAAACCGGAGAAGTCGATCATGACCGGCTTGTTCACCTTTTTGGCGTACGCCATACCGGTTTCGTAGTCGTCAAAAGCAGCGTGCACTTCGCTATTGTACAGGTTGAAATCCTGAGTGTACAAGGGAGGAGCGAAAGCACTGATCGCTTTCAATGGCGCTCCCCAAAGTCCCGGAACCATGTAAATGGCAAAAGAGAAAGAAATGATCGCCATGAACAGACGCGGCACGGATACGTACGGCAGATCGCTGTCGTGGCTGAACCTGATCTTGCCTAACAGGTAACAACCCAACAGGATAAAGATAACGATCCAAAGCACGATAAACACTTCGCGGTCCAGCAAACGCCATCCGTAAGCCAGGTCGGCAACCGAAAGGAACTTCAGTGCCAGTGCCAGTTCAAGGAAGCCTAACACCACCTTGACCGAGTTCAGCCAGCCTCCGGACTTCGGCATGCTTTGCAGCATGTTCGGGAAGATAGCGAAAAGGCTGAACGGAATAGACAGCGCCAAAGCAAAACCAAACATACCAATAGCTGGTCCTACCGCCGTTCCCATCGAAGCAGCCTGTACCAGCAAAGTCCCGATGATCGGACCCGTACAAGAGAAGGAAACCAGCACCAGTGTGAACGACATGAAGAAAATACTGATAATACCTGTCGTCGAATCCGCCTTCGTGTCCAGTTTATTCGTCCAGGAAGAGGGCAATACCATTTCGAACGCCCCGAAGAAAGAGATGGCGAAGACTACTAACAACAGGAAGAATATGATATTGAAGATCGCATTCGTCGACAAGTCGTTCAGCGCACTTGCCCCGAATATCCCCGTAATCAGCAATCCCATCACCAGATAAATCACAATAATCGAAAGTCCGTATGTCACCGCATCGCGGATCGCCTTCTTGCGGTCCTTCGTCCGTTTGAGGAAGAAGCTGACCGTCATCGGGATCATCGGCCATACGCAAGGAGTCAGCAGGGCGATCAGGCCACCTAAGAAACCGGCGAAGAAGATAAACAACCAGGATGTGTCGGTCGCGGAAACTGTCGTGTCGCCGAAAGCCTTCAGGCTGTCAATGACGGGAGTCCAGAGAGCAGCATTGTCGGTCAGTTCGTTGGAGACACGGATCGGTTTATTCTCCGTTTTATCCTTGTCGGTATCAAGGGCAGGAGTCTTTGGTTGGGCTACTTCTTCCGTCACCTTTTCGATATCCGGCTGTACGGTTGTCACGTCGTCTTGCTCGACTTCCGGTGTTTCGGCCACTGTTTCGGTTGCGGCTGTCATTTTTATATTCTTTTTGTCGAACGAGAAGCTGACGCGGTCGGGTGGCAGGCAAGTTTCGTCGTTGCAAGCCATGAATTCCACTTCCCCTTCGGCTTTGAACTTGGCGGGATCGGTCACTTTGATCTTCTGGGTGAACGAAACTGTTCCCGGATACCAGCGCAGGTTCATGGCAAACAATTCATCGTACACGGTTGTAGGTTTGACGGACGGTGTCGGTTTGCCGATCAAATCGGCTCCTTTCAGTGTCTCGAATGTGAACGAAGTGGAGACAGGACCACCTTCCGGCAGGTCTTGGTCATATAAATGCCAGCCTTGGTCGGCTGTAGCGGTAAATACGATTTCTTTCTCTGCGGAACCGGAATCGTTCAACTGTATTTTCCATTTCACAGGCTGGAGAATCTGTGCCTGTACGGTCAGCGCGATGAGCACTGACATTAAGGTACTAAAGAGCTTCTTCATATTATTTTTATTTTTGTTTATTTAGCTAAAGAGGTAAATTTATCAGGAATGCGTGTCTCGAAATGCATCTCTTGGCCCGTTACCGGGTGAACGAAGTTGAGCCGTCGGGCGTGAAGCATCAGCCGTCCGGTGGGATCTGTCTCCGCACCATACTTGTAATCGCCGGCGATAGAGTGGCCGATCGATTGCATCTGGGCGCGTATCTGGTTCTTGCGTCCCGTCTCCAGGTCGAGTTCCAACAACGAATAGGCTCCGTTGCTGTGTAGCAGACGGTAGCGTGTGATCGCCTCTTTCCCGTCTCCTTCAGTCGTTACGTAGACTTGCATCTTGGCGTTTTCGGTCAGGTTGGAGACGATCAAATCGGAATCTTTTTCCGGGCATCCTTCCACTACGGCCACGTATGTGCGTGCCGTGATGGCAGAGTTCCAATTTGATTGCAATGCTTTTTGCACTTGCAGGTTCTTTGCGAACATCATCAGCCCTGAAGTGTCACGGTCCAGACGATGAAGTACAAATATTTTATTACGCGGATCTGTCTTCTTGACATATTCGCTGAGCAGGTGGAAAGCGGTCCGTTCCTTCACGCGCGTGCTGGAAACCGAAAGCAAGCCTTCTTTCTTGTTTACGACTATCAGGTCGTCGTCTTCCCAAACAATCGTGAGCAGTGGGTTGTTGAACTCGACTTTTCCCCGTTCGTAGCTGATTAACACTTCGTCGCCCGGTGCGAGCGGCGTGTTGAACTGGGAGGTTACCGTGCCATTGACTGAAATCTGTCCGTGGGCGAGTAGTGCCTTGACTGAACTTTTACTTTGTTCGTTTAAAAGACCGAACAGGAAAGGAAGTAACGTATTTTCTTCTTTCACTGTGACTTTACGTCCTCGAGGGGCTCTGGATCTATCTGCGCCTCTGTATTCTGAGCGTCTTGCCATATTCCTAAATAATATATAGTTCACAAAGATACTGGCTTTTGGCCAATGCTGCAAGGAGATGCGGACAAATAAAATAAATAGGCAATTCCTGTTTTTTTGTATTCGCCGGAAAAAGATCTTGTCGGTTTCGCCCCGGAAGTGTGTGAACTGCGGACGATGGAATGAATGCCTATTTGTTCCGTCTCCCGGTGGACGGGGCGTGAACTGCTTAAAGGGATGGCAAATCAGGATTATTGAAAAGATGTTCCCCCGAAGGATATTGTGCTGGAAATAAATTCGTATATTTGCTTCTCTGTCCACAGTCGGGCGGGGGAATAAAAACAAAACGGCTATGAAAAGAAAAAAAGAAAGTGAGGAAATTATGAAAGATTTGATGGATAAATACATCCGTTTTGACTGGGCGAGCAAACGGCTGCTCCGCCAAAAAGCGAACTTCAGCGTGCTTGAAGGGTTCTTGACCGTATTGCTGAACGAAAAAGTCACTATCTTGGAGATATTGGAAAGCGAGGGGAACCAGCAGTTTGCGGAGGACAAGTTCAACTGGGTCGATATCAAGGCCAGAAACAGCAAAGACGAGATTATCATTGTCGAGATACAGAACACCCGCGAACTGTACTATCTGGAACGTATCCTTTATGGCGTGGCGAAAGCTATCACGGAGCATATCGATTTAGGGAAAAGCTATGAGAAGGTGAAAAAAGTCTACTCAATCAGCATCCTTTATTTCGATATCGGGCATGGTGACGATTATCTCTATCATGGTCAGACTCACTTTATCGGTGTCCATACCGGTGACCTGTTAAAGATATCGACTAAAGAGAAAGAAGCGATCGTCTCAAAATCACCGGCTGAAATCTATCCTGAATATTTCCTGATTCGGGTTAATGAGTTCGACAAAGTTGCCGTCACCCCTTTGGAAGAATGGGTGAATTACCTCAAAAACGGAGTTATCGCCTCTGATACGAAAGTTCCCGGATTGGCCGAAGCACGTGAAAAATTGCGCTACTACAATATGACGAAGGAAGAACGTTATGCTTACGATGAGCATATCAATGCCATCATGATACAAAACGACGTTTTAAGTTCCGCAAAATTGGAAGGGCTGATCGAAGGTCGTGCAGAGGGTCGTGCAGAAGGTCGTGCAGAAGGAGAAAAGGAAAAGCAAAGAGAAATAGCCCGCAATCTGAAAAAGAACAAGGTCTCTTTGGAGATCATCGCCTTGTCCACCGGATTATCTATCGAAGAAATTTTAACTCTTTAGTGTCTGGGGTAAGTCATGTCTCCTCTTGCCTGTATTGAGATCGGAGTACGCTTGTGTATGCTAAGAGAATCATTTTCGGGCTGGTAGAATCCGTTTTGGAGGCTACCGGTATGGATGAGATTATTTTGCCGGCGGATGTTTGAACTCTAAAATAATATATTACTTTTGCTAAAAAGAGTAAATTAAACTGGTATGTTATGCCTTAAAAGTGATTTTGAGAAGCTATATAAGCTGTATTATCCGAAGATGTTCGCTTTCGCCAAAAACTATGTCCCGGCAAACGAAGATGCGGAGAATATCGTGCAAGATGTGTTTCTCACACTTTGGGAAAGAAAGGAGGAGATCGAGATCTCTTTTACGCTTACGACTTATTTGTTTACATTGGTGAAAAACCGCTGCTTGAACTTCCTGCGCCACAAGCTGATCGAAGAAGAGTATAACAGCCAGATGAAAAAAGAACTGGGATTCAAACTGTATGCATTGGAAGTGTTCGACTATTCCTACCAGTCGGAAGAGGAGTTGCAGGAGATTATCCGGCGTGCGCTTGACGCCTTGCCGGAACGTTGCCGCGAAGTCTTTATCAAAAGCCGCATTGAAGGGCTCAAATACAAGGAAATATCGGACGAACTCGGAATCTCCGTGAATACGGTGGAGAACCAAATAGTCACAGCTCTCAGAAAGTTACGTGTGGCACTGAAAGACTATTTACCGTTATTGTTGTTCCTGGTTAATTAATGTTTATTTTGGATTGAGGCATAGTGGTACGTTCCACGACGAGGGTTTAACCTAATATAATGACAAAAGAAAGTATGTACGATCTGTTATCAAAATATTTGGCAGGAGACATTTCAGCAGAAGAAAGACGAATATTTTTTCAGCAATTGGAAGAAAATGAAGAGTTCAGGAAAGAGGCGGCCGGGATACAAAATCTGTCTGCACTCGTTTCTATGGCGAGTGAGGATGGAGTGGCTTCGGATCTGCAATATCGTTCGTTCATCGGTATGCGGAAGAGACGCGCGTTGCTGTTCAGCATGCGTAAAGTGGCGGGGTATGCCGCGATCGTGCTCTTTTCCGTCCTGTCGACTTATCTGCTGATGAATTATGCGGGAAATAAAGAGGAAGAGTTTGTCCGCTATCAGGAGTTTTCGACTCCGGCCGGTCAGCGTGCCAAAGTCTTGCTTGCCGATGGCACGGAAGTCTGGTTGAATGCCAACTCCACCTTGCGTTATCCCGAACGTTTCGATCCGAAAAGGAGGGAGGTCGAATTGCATGGCGAAGCCTTTTTCGAAGTGGAAAAAGCAGCAGGGAATCTTTTCGTGGTCAAGACAAACAAAATGGACATTCAGGTCACCGGGACGAAGTTCAATGTGAATGCTTACGATACGGAAGAGTATTTCGTCGCTTCACTGGTTGAAGGGGCTGTCTCCGTCTCCTGTGTGCATAACAGGAATAGCAGCTATGCTTTGCAACCCCGGCAGCAGATTGTGGTCTCGGACCATTCTTCCAAAGTCTCCTCATTCGAGAATACGGATTTTATGGCATGGAAGGATGGTATCTTTATCTTTGACGATATGTTGCTGACAGATATCATCAAGAAGCTGGAACTCTACTATGATGTGTCGATCATCGTGAAAAACACGAAACTCGGAAACTTCCGCTATACCGGTAAATTCAGGCAACGGGATGGAGTGGAAAGCGTTTTGCGGAAACTCCAGATCGTATATCCGTTCAAGTATATGAAGGATGATGACAAGAATCAGATCGTTTTACGATAGATGAGTAAAACATGAACTCTGAAATTATGACCTGCGCTTTATTACATTTAAAGAACGTTAAATAGAAAGAGCTTTGTAGTGGTATTCCTGCCGTGAAGGGTTAAACTATACAAATACCGGAAAAACACGATAAATACCGGAAAAACATGTCTAACTAAGAAGATGATGCCTATGATTTGAATGAAAGAAGTTTTATATATAAAAACCGATCGGTGCGGGAACACCGATCGGTTGTAAATCTAACACTCTTAGTCATAAAAAAGTATTAAATATGTAATTTACAAAAGTATGAAAAAAAATACTTTACCAGTACATTTATTCTGTAAACAGAAGCACATTCTGAAATTTTTTAATGTTATGAAATTATCAACATTAGGATTGTTTGCTTGTGCGTTTGCTGCCTATGCGGTAGATGCGGACGCCCAGGCGGCTAAAATCAACGTTTCGAATTCCCGTATGACAATCGGAAACTTTATTGAGCAAGTGGAAGAAGAGACGGGGTATATGTTTGTGTACAACAAGCGAGAAGTAGATCTGAACAGGACGGTTTCATTGGAAGCCGGGAATAGTTCCGTTGCTGATTGCTTGAATCGTATATTTGAAAATTCCGGTATTACGTATGTTTTTGAAGACGACTATATTGTATTGACAAAGCGTACTAAAGACACAAAAGCCACTCTGATTGTGCAGCAGTCAGGAAAGACGATCAAAGGTGTAATTACGGACGAAGCGGGTCTTTCGGTAGTCGGAGCCAATGTTATCGTGAAAGGTACGACGATCGGTACGGTGACAGATGCAGACGGGAACTTCTCCATCGAAGTCCCTTCTGATGATGCCGTGCTCGTCATTTCCTATATCGGCTACATGGAGCAGGAAATTCCGGTAAAGAGACAAAAAAACTGGTCAATTGTTTTGAAAGAAGATTCACAGAGTTTGGACGAGGTGGTCGTTGTCGGATATGGCACTCAGAAAAAAATTGATTTGACAGGTGCAGTCACATCTGTGAAAATGGATGATGTAATTGGAAACCGTCCGATTGGCTCTGCTGTGCAGGCTCTTGAAAGTACAGTCCCCGGATTGCAAATATCTCGAAACAATGGAAAACCGGGTGTTTCAATGAATATGAATATTCGAGGCGTGACCAGTACGAATAACAGCGATGCCGCCCCACTCGTTTTGGTGGATAATGTGCCGATGGATATCAATATGATTGATCCAAGTGACATTGAAAGTGTATCTGTGTTGAAAGATGCCGCCTCTGCTGCGATTTATGGTGCACGTGCTGCGTTTGGTATCATCTTGATAACAACGAAACAAGGGAAAAGAGAAACTCCTGTTTCTTTCAATTATTCGAATAATTTTGCATTTTCAAATCCGATGTCATTACCTAATAAGGTAAACCCGAGACAGACGGTACAGGTATATAAGGATTTAGGCTTGACTTCGCATTTTGGCGGACAGAATATCGAACTTTGGAAACAGTATTTGGATGAATATGCACAAGGAATGTATCATGAAGGCTATGTTGTGAATGATGGTGTGAGGTATAGTTTGCAACCGACAGATGCCTATGAGGATATGATGGACCGTTTCGGATTTCAGCAACAACACAATTTGTCAATGCAGGGTGGTACAAAAAATGCTAATTATCGTTTGGCTTTCGGTATGGTTGATGAAGATGGCGTTTTGTATGGTGGTAATGACACTTATCGTCGGTATAATGTCTCCAGTTTTATCAATATGGACGTGACGAAATGGTTAAGTGGACAGTTGGATTTCCGTTATTCGGATTCGAATACTTTAACCGCGAAAGGAAATCGTGAAGGAGGAGCCAATATTTGGCAAGTTGCACATCAGGCTCAGCCGATGGCTCCATTGGGATATGGTTATCCGGTTAATGATGAAACGCAAGGCCTGTTGCCGTATTTTTCTCCCCGTAATATGTTATCGTTGGACAGCCCTTCAAAAGATCGTAAATCTGATACACGTGTTTTAGGAAGGTTTATATTGAGACCTGTTGATAATCTGTCTGTTACGGGAGAATATAGTTTCTATCGCCAATGGGGAACCAATTCTTATGCTCCTAAGATTTATCAAGGTTTGTTACAGACTTCAAATAATAAGGTCCCAAGTCGTACAAAGAACTTTTATGAAACCAAAGAATGGTTTTCAACAACGAATGCCATAAATGTATATGCGACTTATGAACTGAATTTCTTGCAAGATCATAATGTTAAGGCAATGGCCGGATTTAATCAGGAATCCTATCATTATGAAGAAAGATATTCAAAAAGGGAAGATTTAATAGATCAGGATCTCCCTTCTTTATCTACAGGAAGCGGAGTACAGACAACGAAAGACGCATTTAGTGAATATGCTTTGCGAAGTGGATTTTTCCGTTTGAATTATGATTATAAAAATCGTTACTTGTTGACATTTAATGGCCGTTATGATGGTTCTTCCCGTTTTGGAAAAGATAATCGTTTTGGTTTCTTTCCTTCGTTTTCTGCCGGATGGCGTGTTTCGGAAGAATCATTTATGGAATCGGTAAAAGAAATTGTATCGAATTTGAAACCTCGTATATCTTGGGGTAGTATCGGTAATCAAAATGTTTCCAATTATGGATATATGTCTGCGATGGACATAGATAAAAACCATGACATAAAATGGATATTGCCGGGAGAATCCGATTATGTTTTGACGGTGAAAAAACCGGGACTTGTTTCTTCCTATTATACATGGGAAACGGTTGAGACTTTAAATGTCGGAGTTGATATGGGATTGTTAAACAATCAGTTGCAAATGAATTTTGACTGGTATCAACGTGATACGAAAAACATGTTGGCTCCTTATAGAACCGCTCCGTCAGTATTAGGAGCCGGTTATCCTAATACAAACTCGGCAAGTTTACGTACAAATGGTTGGGAGTTGACAGTTAATTGGAATGGAAAGATCGGGCAAGATATCCGTTATAATTTAGGTTTGAATTTATATGATAGCCGCTCTAAAATTACCCGTTATGAAAATTCACAAGGTATTTTGGAGGATGATGGAAAATTGGTTTTGCGTGAGGGCATGGAATATGGTGAGATTTGGGGATATACCACTGATCGTTTCTATACGGAAGCTGATTTTGACGAAAATGGAAAATTGAAAGATGGCATACCTTACGTAGAGGGAGTGACAAAACCCAATCCGGGTGACATCCTATATGTGGATTATGATGGTAACGGTATTATAAATGGTGGAAAGAACACGGAAGATGAACCTGGCGACAAACGAGTCATAGGTAACAACACGCCACGTTATCAATATAACATCAATGGCGGGATCAGTTGGAAAAATTTTGATCTTAGTTTTATTTTGACCGGTGTTGGGAAGCGAGATTTGTGGATGCCGGGATATTGGTGTGCTTCGGGGACGTTTACTGAAGCGGTGTACGATTATCAGATGGATTATTGGACAGAGGAAAATACAAATTCGTATTGGCCCAGACTATATAGTGCGGGAGGTAATAACTCCGCGAATAATCGCATACAAACGAAATATTTGCGTGATGGGTCTTATCTGCGTTTGAAGAATATCACGTTGGGTTATAATTTGCCGAAACAGCTTTGCTCGAAATTGTATATCGGCAATTTGCGCTTTTTTATCAGCGGAGAGAACTTATATACATGGCATCATTTGCCGGAAGGATATAATCCGGATTCGTTTGTCGCTATTCCGGGAGACTTGAAAGTGACTTCCGGAATACAAGGAGATGGTGCAACAAACTGGTCTTATCCATTGATGCGTCAATTTTCGTTTGGCATAAATTTAATATTTTAAAAGAATAACAAGATGAATATGAAAAAGTATATATTGTTCTTGCTAATGGGATGTTTGTCCTGTAATGATAGTTTTTTGGATAGAAAACCTCTTGATCAGCCTATAGAGAAAACTTTTTTCAAATCGTATGAAAATTGCCGGACGTATGCTTGGCAGTTCTATGCTTGGTTCCCTGGTTATAATAAAGATAAAAATGAATTGTATGACATCTATACGGATAACGGTTTTCATGGAGCCAATAACAATGAGAATAAATATGGTTGGGACAAAGTGACAAAAGGCAGTTATACCTCAACCGGTTCAAATGGTTGGAAGTATGAAAATATACGCACGATTCAGTATATGTTGGATAATATCGACGATTCCAAAATGACGGAAACGGAGAAAAACCATTGGAAAGGTGTTTGCTATTTTTTCAAGGCAAATGAATATTTTTCTTTCTTGTCGCGTTTTGGAAAAGCGATATGGGTCGATAAGGTGCTGACGGATGCGGATGAGGATATTTTGTATGGACCGACGATTTCACGGGTGGAACTGGCTGGTAAAATATTGGAGATGCTTGAGTTTGCCCGTGACAATGTGAAAAAAGACGGAGATGGGAAAAATACGGTTACACCGGATGTTGTGAACGCATTGATTTCACGTTTTGGATTGTTTGAAGGAACGTGGGAAAAGTATCATAATGTAGAAGGCGGAGATCCTGTAAAATATTTGCAAGCAAGTTTTGATGCTTCTTCTGCTTTGGTTACTAAATACCCTATGATTCATTCTAATTATAATGAACTTTTCAATTCGTATGATTTGTCTGGAGTACAGGGAGTTTTGTTGTATAAAATTTATATTCCGACAAAAGGGCATGATCTTATGCGGGTGATGCGTTCTTCAGAGTCTTGGCAAGAGGCTTCTTCGGATATGGTACAATCTTATCTTTGCAGAGATGGAAAGCCGATTTGGACAAGTTCGGAATATGAAGGGAATCGACAAACCGGAAATGATATTATGAATGTAGAGTTCAGAAATAGGGATCATCGGTTATATTATTCTATTTGTCCGCCCTTTAGGGTAAATACGGAAATTAGTACGAAAAAATGGAATGCAGGTAAAGATGTGGAAGAATTTTGTGAACGGACAGAGAATGCTATTGATGGTGAGTATATTGACTTAATGAAAGAGATAACATCAGGTTCTTCGATTCAGAAATTTTTACCTGTTATTCAATGGAATGATGAAATTGTACGTGAAATTCCTCATTTCAGAGGCCGCTATCAAATGGGGCAGGGATATAACACATCGAATGGAGGATATTATATATGGAAATATTATACGCCTGATAATCAGCAGGTATATAGTGATACGGATGCTCCTGTTTTCCGAATGGGAGAAGTGTTGGTAAATCATGCAGAAGCCGCTTGGGAATTGGGGCGTTTTGATCAGAGCGTAGCTGATGAAACCATTAATAAATTGAGAGAAAGAGCTCATATTGCGTCGATGAAAGTGGCTGGAATCACTTCGGATTTTGATCCTAAACGGGATAAGGGTGGATATGTTTGTAGCGGTGATCCTGTTTCTGGTCCAAATGATTATGAAGTGGATCCTGTTTTGTGGGAAATCCGTCGTGAACGTCGTGTAGAACTGTATGCTGAAGGTTTCCGGTTTGATGATTTGCGCCGTTGGGCCAAAGGTCATTATATCAGTAAAACGCAATACGGTGTTTATGTCAAAAAAGCTGATTACGAAAACGAACGTTATGTAGGTGATCCGGATGTCAACAATTTTAATTTAAAGATTGTTGATGACGGAAAAGGTGGCGGACGTGTTTGTCTGTTCGGTGCTCCCACTCCAGGATGGCTGAATAAGTATTATTTATATCCTGTTCCAATCAATGATTTGGTTTTGAATACGAACTTGGTGCAATCTCCAGGGTACGAAGTTGACTAAAAAGCATATTAATTAAGGTTGTGTCAGAGTGAGTGATCATTATAGCGGATTTGGCCTGTCATTTCTTGCTAAAATATTACAGGGCGTGTAGAAAATGCCGGAGTAAATTCAATATGGTGGAATGTTGATTTTGACACAACCTTTATAATGAAAACGTGATGAGCAGAATGATATGTAAGACGTGTTTGTTGATTTTCGGATTGTTCTTGTTGAATATTAATTGTTTGTATGCCGTCAATTTGACGAAGGGAAATGTTGTGGTAATAGAACAGTTGGTACAGCGCTTGCTGCCTGGACAATCAGATAAGTTTGTGTTTTCTATTGATACGAAAAGTAAAAATAAATTTTACCGGATATCATCGAAAAACGGGAGGGTTTATATTAAAGGAGATTCTCCGGTAAGTATAGCATCCGGATTGCATCGTTATATGCGGGAGTATTTGCATGCAGAGGTAAGCTGGACAAATTGGAGTCCTCAGATACCGGTTGAATTACCATTGCCAAAAGTTTCTGTTTATGAAGAAAGTCCTTATTCGTTTGTTACTTATATGAATTATTGTACTTTTGGATATACTACAGTCTATTGGGATTGGGAACGCTGGGAGAAAGAGATAGATTGGATGGCTCTTCATGGCATTACACATCCTTTGAGCTTAGTGGGGGTTGAACAGGTGTGGCGTAACTTTTTGTCCCGTGTCGGTTATACGGATGAAGAAGCGAAGAACTTTTTGACAGGACCCGTTTATTTGCCTTGGTTATTGATGGGAAATATGGAAACATTAGGTGGTCCTATGCCGGAAGAATGGTTTGACAGACAAGTGAAATTGCAGCATAAAATTCTCGGTCGGATGAGAGATTATGGGATGGAACCGATCTTTCAGGCCTTTTATGGGATGATACCTTCTGATTATAAAAAGAAATATCCGCATGTAAAGATCATAGAGCAGGGTAAATGGAATACTTTTGACAGACCGGATGTCCTTTCTCCGTTGGATGTTGAATTTAAGCGCTTGGCAAAGATTTGGTATGAAGAATATGAAAAACTATTTGGAAGAACCGATTATTATGCAGGTGACCTTTTCCACGAGGGAGGAAAGAGTGCCGGTTTGGATATAACGGCTTGCGCAAGGTCTGTAGAAAGGGAAATGTGTGCATATAATCCGAATGCGGTATGGGTTCTCCAAAGTTGGGGGGCAAATCCGTTTCCTGAATTGCTGAAAGGTTTGAATCCCGATCATGCAATAGTAGTGGAATTATGTGCTGAATATTGGCATCGTTGGAAAGATAAGGGAGGATATGAAGGAATTCCTTGGGCTTGGTCTAATATATCGAATTGGGGAGGTAATATTGGACTTCATGGACGTTTGGATGCGATTGCGACAGAGCCGGTTGAAGCATTGAATGACCGAAAAGCATCAAAAACATTGAGAGGTATTGGTTTTACACCGGAAGGTATTGAAACGAATCCGATCGTCCCCTCTTTATGGAGTGATATGGTTTGGACGGAAAAAACGCCGGATATGTCTTTATGGGTTAAACAATATTCCCAAAATAGGTATGGAGTTGTATTGCCGTCTTTGGAAAGAGCCTGGTGTGGCTTTTATGAAACCGCTTATGGAACTTATGAAGGTTCAAGGCGTCCTTCCGAATCGGTTTTTTGCGCATCTCCGTCGTTAGAAGTAAAAACGGTATCATCTTGGTCACAATGTAAAATATTTTATGAACCGGAAGCTTTTGCGGATGCTTGTAGTGTTTTTTTGCAGGATGCAGTTATGCTTGAAGACAATAAAAATTATCAGTATGATGTAGTCGATATGGTCCGTCAATATTTGTCAAATTTGGGACGCAGTTCGTATGCGACAATACAAAAAGCATGGCAAAACAAGGATAAAGAACTTTTTAATAAAGAGGTCGATAATTTTCTCGGTTTGATAAAAGATCAGGATAAACTGTTGTTGAGTCATCCTTCCTTTTGTTTTCATTCTTGGTTACAATCAGCTCGTGATGCCAGTGCCGACGTGGGAATGGCTAATCAATATGAATATTATAATAAATTGATTGTTACCTCTTGGGATGTAAATGAAGGTAGTTTGAATGATTATGCGCACAGGGAATTAGGAGGTGTGTTAGGCTCCTATTATTATAAACGATGGCGTTTGTATTTTAATTATCTGAAACAAGCTTGGGATAATCCCGGTATGCCTAAGCCTTATATATTTGGAGTAACAAGCTCATGGCTGTATGAAGATATAGAAGATGCTATAAAACCATCGGATCGAAATCCTGTGAAAGTCGCAGTTGAGGTTTTTGACAAATACTATAGTGGCGGAGCGGCAGAATGAAAAGAATGTATTTTTGTCTGAACATGGGTATGGCAGGTTTGTTTGTCCTGCTGTGCCAAACAATAGGTGAGTTGATTATCGCGTCGTAAAACATGTTTTGAACTGCAATTTTGGTGAGGTTGCCCTAATAAAATTGCAGGGCAACCGCACCAAAATCATAACGCGTCCATCTGTTTTCGCCATCGATACGGACCAACTCACATAAATGTTTTTGCAAAAACAACTATCATACTATCATATTTTCTGTATATTGTTTTAAATCAATGTGTTATGGTATGATAGTCGCCGTTTTGAACTATCATTCATCTATCACAACTATCATGGCAAAAAACCGTAATATCTTGTGTGTCAATCATACGAAAAAAACAGGGACCGTTCAGAAACAGGTGCAAAACATGTTAAAACGGCTTCTTTTTTCATCAAGACAGGCTCTTCTTTTGTCAAAAACAGCTTGCAAAGCCGCTTGAGACCCGGGTGTACCCACCACACAGACCCGGGTGCGGGAGAGGTGCAGACCCGGGTCTGCGTGAGACCTTTACGGAGGTGCGGGGATGTTTATCTGCCGTGTCGGAGGCACTTTTACACCTCGTTTTTGCATCTTTTTCGCCGATGGCTGTTTTTGCCTATGCAAACATAAATATCATATTATCAGTTATATAAATAAAAATTTATGTAAAAAGCATGATAGATGCATGATAGATGCATGATAGTAGAATGATAGTAAAAAACAGCTACTATCATGCTTTAACATATTGTGAAACAGTAGTTAACGTCCGGATGTGATAGTATGATAGTTGATTTGCGAAATTTGCATAGAAAAAGAGAAGTGATTCCGGATAGCAATTTTTGGTGCGGTTGCCCTGAATAAAATTAAGGCCTTATGTTCTTGTCTACATTATTTTTGTATTTTTGCGCTTTAAAAATTGGATATTCAGCGTTTAAACTCGAACAAGGATAAAATAAAGAACGAAACAATATGGAAATTGCAAGTAAGTACAACCCCGCAGAAGTAGAGGGTAAGTGGTATCAGTATTGGTTGGATAACGGCTTTTTCAAGTCGAAACCCGACGGTCGTGAGCCGTATACGATCGTTATTCCGCCCCCAAACGTCACCGGCGTGCTTCATATGGGACACATGCTTAACAATACCATTCAGGATATTCTGATCCGTCGTGCCCGTATGCAGGGGAAGAACGCTTGTTGGGTTCCGGGAACGGACCACGCTTCCATTGCAACCGAGGCGAAAGTCGTGAATCGTCTGGCACAGCAGGGAATTAAGAAGACTGATCTGACTCGCGAAGACTTCCTGAAACATGCTTGGGAATGGAAGGAAGAACACGGAGGTATCATACTTAAGCAGTTGCGTAAGTTGGGGGCGTCTTGTGATTGGGACCGTACGGCTTTCACGATGGACGAACTGCGTTCCGAAAGTGTGATCAAGGTTTTTGTCGATCTCTATAATAAAGGACTGATATATCGTGGTGTCCGTATGGTGAACTGGGACCCGAAAGCGCTGACCGCCTTGTCCGACGAAGAGGTTATATATAAGGAAGAGCACAGCAAACTGTATTATCTTCGCTACAAGGTGGAAGGTGATCCGGAAGGCCGTTATGCGATTGTCGCAACAACCCGTCCCGAAACGATCATGGGAGATACGGCCATGTGTATCAATCCGAACGACCCGAAAAACACTTGGTTGAAAGGGAAGAAGGTGATTGTTCCGCTGGTAAACCGTGTGATCCCTGTGATCGAAGACGATTATGTGGATATCGAGTTCGGTACTGGTTGTCTGAAAGTAACTCCGGCACACGATGTTAACGACTATATGTTGGGCGAAAAATATAATCTGCCCTCCATTGATATATTCAATGATAACGGTACGATCAGCGAGGCCGGCGGCTTGTATGTCGGCATGGACCGTTTCGACGTTCGTAAGCAGATCGAAAAAGACCTGGAAGCTGCCGGCCTGATGGAAAAGGTGGAAGCTTACGAAAATAAAGTCGGTTTCTCCGAACGCACCAATGTGCCTATCGAACCGAAGCTGTCCATGCAGTGGTTCCTGAAGATGGAGCACCTCGCACAGATCGCTCTGGAACCGGTGATGAAGGACGAGATCAAGTTCTATCCTTCGAAGTTCAAGAATACCTATCGTCATTGGATGGAAAATATCAAGGACTGGTGTATCAGCCGTCAGTTGTGGTGGGGACACCGTATCCCGGCTTATTTCTTGCCCGAAGGCGGTTATGTTGTGGCCGAAACGGCAGAAAAAGCTTTGGAAATGGCAAGAGAAAAGACGGGTAACACTTCTCTGATGATGGCTGATCTGCGTCAGGATGAGGATGTGCTGGATACCTGGTTCTCTTCTTGGTTATGGCCGATCTCTCTGTTCAATGGTATCAACGATCCGGACAATCAGGAGATCGATTATTATTATCCGACGAGCGACTTGGTGACAGGGCCGGATATCATCTTCTTCTGGGTAGCCCGTATGATTATGGCCGGTTACGAATATCGGGGAAAGATGCCTTTCAAGAATGTTTATTTCACCGGTATTGTGCGTGACAAACTGGGACGTAAGATGTCAAAGTCGTTAGGAAACTCTCCCGATCCGCTGCAGCTTATCGAACAATACGGTGCCGACGGTGTACGTATGGGATTGATGATGGCGGCGCCTGCCGGAAACGATATTCCTTTCGACGATGCGTTGTGTGAACAAGGGCGTAACTTCAACAATAAGATATGGAACGCTTTCCGTCTGATCAAAGGATGGACGGTAGATTCAACTATTGAACAGCCTGAGGCATCCGCGACTGCTGTCAAATGGTTTAAGATGCAGTTGGATAAGACGATCGCCGAAATGGACGACCTGTTCGGCAAATACCGCTTGAGCGAAGCGATGATGGCTGTTTATAAACTCTTCTGGGATGAGTTCTCTTCCTGGTACTTGGAGATGGTTAAACCGGGCTATCAACAACCTGTTGATGAGTCTACTTATTTGTCAACACTCGGTTTCTTCGATGCGCTGCTCCGTTTGCTCCATCCGTTCATGCCTTTTATTACAGAAGAATTGTGGCAGGCGCTGGAACCGCGTAAGGAAGGCGAAAGCCTGATGGTCTCTCTGATGCCGGAGGTTGCTCCTGTCGATAACGCTTATCTGGAAGATTTCGAAATTGTAAAAGAAATTGTGGGCGGAGTGCGTACGATACGTCTCCAGAAGAATATATCGAACAAGGAAGTATTGGAATTGCAGGTGTTGGGTGAGCACAATGATCATTTCAACGCTGTAGTCGTCAAGATGTGTAACCTCTCATCTGTCGTTTGTACGGAAGAAAAAACTGCCGGTTCTGCGTCTTTCTTGGTGCGTACGACGGAATATGCTGTTCCTTTAGGTAATATGATCAATGTGGAAGAGGAGTTGGCTAAGCTTCAAGACGAACTGGAATATCAGCAAGGTTTCCTTGCTTCTGTCATGAAAAAATTGAGTAACGAAAGTTTTGTAAGTAAAGCCCCCGCCAAAGTTATTGAAATGGAACGCAAGAAACAGGCCGATGCAGAGAGTAAAATCAAATCTATTGAAGAAAGTATCGCAGCTTTGAAGAAGTAAGATCGGAATTTTTTAGAAATACAGAAAGGAGGTATGTAGGATAATAGACATATCTCCTTTTTTTATGCGGAATGTTTTCGTACACACTTAAAAAAAACTATATTTGCACTGTTATAATAAACATAATTTCAATTTAATATCATGGAGAAATCAAGAAGAACCTTTTTCAAGAAAGGGCTGGCCGGTGCGATCTTGCTGGGAACGGCAAGTACACTTAATGCGGGCGTGCCCGATCCGGTTAAACCTAAGGCAGCCAAGGCTGTGAATCCTTTCCGTTTGGGAATGGCGGGATATACATTTGTAAATTTTGATTTGGAAACTACCTTGAAAACTTTGCAGCGTCTGGATATTCATTATCTTTGTATCAAGGATTTCCACCTGCCGTTTAAAAGCACAGATGAAGAGATCAAGGCTTTTCATGACAAATGTGCTTCTTATGGCGTGACCGGATATGCAGTTGGTCCTATCTATATGAAGAGCGAAGCTGAAATTGATCGTGCTTTTGAATATGCGAAACGGGTAGGTGTGAAAACGATTGTCGGTGTACCGAATTACGAGCTTTTGCCATATGTGGACAAAAAAGTAAAAGAGTATGATTTCAATTATGCAATCCATTTGCACGGACCTGATATCAAGATCTATCCGGATGCGACGGATGTCTGGGAACATACGAAAGATCTGGATCCGCGTATCGGTATGTGTCTGGATGTCGGTCATGATCTGCGTAATGGTTGCGATCCTGTTGCCGACTTGAAGAAATATCATACCCGTGTGTTTGATATGCACATTAAGGATGTGACGGATTCTTCCAAAGCCGGACGCGGCATCGAAATCGGGCGTGGAAAGATCGACTTTCCCGCATTGGTCCGTATGATGAGGGAAGTGAACTATACAGGAGTGTGTAGTCTTGAGTTCGAAAAGGATATGAAAGATCCTTTCCTCGGAATAGCAGAGTCTATCGGTTATTTCAAAGCCGTCAGTGATATGGCATAATAAGAATTATGATTTATGATTTGTGATTTATGGTTTATGGAGTACAAATTGTGAAACATAATTCATAAATTATAAATCATAAATGTAAAGATGAAAACAACATTGTATCTGTTGGTGGCCTGCCTGTTTTCGGCATGTAGCACCGTTGAATATATTGAGATAGAAACTTATAACCCTGCCGGGATTACTTTCCCGAAGAATGTCGGCAAGGTCTTGGTTGTTAATAATGCCGTTCCCCAGCCAGACGATGTAGGCTATACATATAATTTATATGGAACTGTGCAAGATACGGCTCGTGCCTGTGCGGATAGCGCTTTGTATGATGTTTGTCATTCCTTGGGCAAATCGATAATGGATGTTTCTTTCTTCGATGATGTTCTTTTATATCACGGTGGTACTCGTCAAGATACAAAATATTTGATGGATGAAAAGTTAGCCCCCGAGGCGGTGAAGGAATTGTGTCGGGAGACGGGGACGGATGCCATTATTTCGATTGACCGTTTGTTGTTTCGGATGGAGAAGAATGTTGCCGCTTTTTCCGAAGGCTTCGTGATAGGAGGTGTCAATGTTGAGATTACGGGAACCATCCGCAGTTATCTTCCCGGACGTGGCAAGCCATTGGCCACTGTCTATGTGCAGGATAGCGTTTTCTGGTCTGAAAGTGCGGATAATATGGAACAATTGAAACTTTATCTGCCGTTACCGGATGAAGCTTTGCGGGCTGCCGGACAGTATATCGGTACGAAGGTTACTCCGAACTTTGTCCCTCATTGGGATAGTGAAAGCCGTTGGTTTTATAAAGGAGAGAGAGCGCGGTGGAAAGAGGCGACCGCTTATGCCTTGTCTGACAAATGGGAGGAAGCGGCCTTGCGATGGAAATATGTGTATGAAAATTCTTCACGCTGGAAAGAACGGGCAAAGGCTGCATCAAACTTGGCTTTGTACTATGAAATGAATACTCATTTGAAGGAAGCCTACAGCTGGGCAGCCAAATCTTACGATATTTTTAATAGTAAAAAGGGCGAAGCCTACAATTATACGAAAATGCAACGATTGTATGTAGAGGCTCTTGGCAAACGTATCCGTTCAGATCAAAAACTAAATAAGCAATTTGGAGAATAATAATCTTGTATTCTCTGAATTATTATTACTTTTGGCAGACGTTTCGAATTAAAGAATAAATAATAAGATATGAGTGCGAATAATGCAAAGGTTCAGGCTGTCATAGAAACGACTTTTAATTCGGCCATCAATAAACTTGCTGCGGACGAAGCTGGCAAATGTTACAGCGATTTATATGTGCAGGTGGATGCTGAAAATGGAGAGTTGCTTATTTATGATGAGGAGGATGCGTTGATTGAAAAAACTATTATTTTCGATTGGGTGAATATGAAATGTGAAGATGATCAGTTCACCCGGCAGGTTTCTGTAACATTGAAAGCCGTGCTTGCAGTTCTGGTTACAAAAAAAGTTTTTGATAATTCTTGTTTTCTGCAACCGTTCTCGGTGAGCTTGACTGACGAAAATTTCTCTGTTATTGAGGAACTTCTGTTCTTGGATGATGAAAATCTTCGTTTGGATGATCCTCTCTTGAAAGATTTGGATGCAGAATTAGATGATTTTTTAGCAAAACTTCTTTCAGATGTCAAATAAATTCTTTACATTTGCACCCGCATTCAGGAATTAAATGTCGCCGAAATAGCTCAGCTGGTAGAGCAACGCATTCGTAATGCGTAGGTCGCCGGTTCAAGTCCGGCTTTCGGCTCATAATATTAGGCAGTTATCTTTTTAGGTAACTGCTTTTTTTATGCTTTTCTTGTTTTGTTTCTCTACGACCAGTCGTTTTATTTTGAGTGCTGTAATATCCTTAATATCAAAGTCTGCCATATCAATGAATATCTTTTGGCATTGTGAGTATGTTTTTTCCGGCTGAATGACTGTAGGTGACTTCCGTCATCAGTTGTTTGACCAGATAGATCCCGAGTCCGCCGATGGGGCGCTCTTCCAACGAAAGTGTCAGATCCGGTATTGCTTTCAACCCGCTTGAAAGCAATACCGGTATCGGTTATGACGATTGTAAGCCGTTTGTTCTTATAGCTCATGTCAATACGGATGTCTTGGTTTTTCTTGTCCAGGAATGCGTATCTGATTTTTATTCAAGCAAAAGTAAAGAGTATCCTTTACGTGAGCAAGTTTTATTTTCTCAATCTTCCGATCAAGCGTCCAGCCTCTCCGACCCAGAGAACCAGTGAAGTCGAGCCGATAATGATCCCCCAATCTTTCCAAGATAAGGGTACGACACTAAACATCTCGCCGCCAAACGTGACGATCAGGTATTGTCCTACGATGATAAGCAAGGCTACCATCAAAAAACTTTTGCATCCTTTCAGGTTGGCGAATGCCGAGCGTCCTTCCATGAACGCTTTTGCGTTGAACATGTTCCAGAACTGGAGCATCACGAAGAAGCTGAAGAACCAGGACAGATCATGCGGGGTTAGTCCGTCCTGTGCATGGAAGTGAAGCAATAATCCGATCAAGACAATTACGAATGAAAGCCCTACGCCGAATATGTTATAAGCCATCGGACGTGTAATAATAAAGTCGCCATCCTTACCACTACGACGGGGTTTGTCTTTCATTACTTGTTCGTTAGGAGGCAACGATGCTAACGCTCCGGCGGCAAATGTATCCATGATCAGGTTTACCCAAAGCATCTGTGTGATGGTAAGCGGAGATTCGGTTCCCAAGAGCGAACCCAACAATACGATCAGACACGCAGCTACATTGATCGTCAACTGGAACAACAGGAATTTCTGGATATTCCGGTATAGGGAACGTCCCCACATCACCGCGCGGGTGATGCTGCTGAACGAGTTGTCTATGATGGTAATATCGCTTGCCTCTTTCGCCACGGAGGTTCCGTCACCCATAGACAAACCGACTTGCGCTGCTTTCAGGGCCGGAGCGTCGTTTGTCCCGTCGCCGGTTACGGCAACTACTGCTGCTTTCTGTTGTAACAATTGTACCAGTCGCTGTTTGTCGGTAGGGCGGGCACGGCACATGATCTTCAGATCGAGTACACGTTCCAAGGCTTCCTCGTCAGTCAAGGCTTCGAAGCCCGGTCCGGTGATAATATTTTGTTCGGTGTCTTGGCTTTTCCAGATTCCGATCTGGCGTCCTATCTCTTTGGCTGTTCCAGGGGTGTCTCCGGTTACGATCTTGATGTCGATACCTGCATCCAGGCAACTCTGAACGGCTGCCGGAACATCGGCACGCACGGGGTCGGAGATAGCGACGATACCTAAATAAGTGAGGTCCGTATTGTGCAATCGTCCATTTACAAAAAATGAAACATCCTGTCCGTCCTCCAATATCTGGTAGGCAAATCCCAGCGTACGCATGGCCTGGTTCTGATAGTCCAGTAGCTGCTTTTCTATAGCGGCTTTACAGTCTTCCACCGGTTTAGAAGTCCCGTTGATCGCCACCCGGTTACTGTTCGCCAATACGATTTCCGGAGCGCCTTTGACATACAACACGCGTTTCCCCAGCAAGGACGATTGTACGACTGTCGCCATATATTTCCGTTCGGTGGAGAAGGTCAATTGATCCAGTATCCGGTCGCTTTCCCGTATTTCCAGGTAGTTCTGATGTTGGCTGTTCAGCCATAACAACAATGCTGCTTCCGTCGGGTTACCCAAGGTCTTTATCTTATCATCGGAAAAATCGAGGAAGGCGGTTGAGTTGACCGATATTCCGTCTTTTATTAGGTTACTCAGTTCGTCATCTCCTAATTTCTGGTCTTTCAGATTGTAAAAGTTCGTTTGGTACACCTGCATCTGGTTCTGCGTAAGCGTTCCAGTCTTGTCCGTACAAATGACAGTGGTAGCCCCCATCGTTTCGCAGGCATGCATTTTACGGACGAGGTTGTTCGTTTTCAGCATCCGGTTCATGCTAAGCGCCAAACTTAGGGTCACGCTCATCGGCAAACCTTCCGGTACGGATACGACGATCAGCGTAACTGCGACCATAAATATATTCAGGATATGGGAGATCAGGTCCATGACCGGCATTCCGGATGAGGATAGCAATACCTTTGTCAGTAATGCGATAAAGGTAATGGCAGCAATCGCATAACCGGCTTTGCTGATCACCTTCGCCAACCCTGCTAACTGCATCTGCAACGGCGTGTCGATATTATTTTCGATCTGCGAGCCTTCGTATACCTTTCCGTATCCGGTTTCATCGCCTACTTTTTCTACTTCCATCACACCATGTCCGTCGACAACGGTCGTTCCGCGCATGACCACATTGGACGGATAGGTCGCTTCTTCATCGAAGTCCGCTTCGTTCGTGGTTTTGCTGATGATCGGCTCACCGGTCAGGGTCGATTCGTTGATCTGTAGGGAGATCGCCTCCAGCAACTGTCCGTCAGCCGGGATTTCTTCTCCTGTTTCCAGTACGACAATGTCGCCGACAACAACCTCTTTGCGCGGAATCTGACAGATATTCCCTTCCCGGATCACCTTGACGAAAATATCGTCATTGACCGTATTCAGCACATCAAAAGCCCGGTTCGCTTTGACTTCGAAAAAGAAGCCGACACAAGATGCGAGCATGATTGCAAAGAATATCCCGATCGGTTCGAGAAAGGCCGTGAACCCTTTAGCCTCCGGTCCCCAGCAATGCACACCTGCGATAATCATGGACAAGAACCATGCTACCAATAGGATCTTAATAATCGGATCATTGAATTTCTCGATGAATTGACTCCACAGAGATGCTTTCTCAGGGGGAGTGAGGATATTTTCGCCATGCAGGCGCCTGCTTTCTTCTACTTCTTGTTTGGTTAATCCTTGATACTGATGTTTTTTCTCCATAAATTTATTAATCTGTTTCAGAAAATTGAAGGAACAAATTACGCAAAGTTATAGGACATATACAAATACCTGAATCGCTTTATTCTTTTCTTTGTGTTTTAATGTATTTTAATATCATGGGAGTAAACCTTTTGAGGTTTAGAGTTGTCTTATATACAAAGGCAAAAATAGTGTTTGGTTGTTTAAGGTTTTATGAAGAATGTTAGGTTATTATTTTTGAAGGGGATTGTCCTTATGATCGGAGGGCAATCCCTTTATTTTCAAAGTAGGAGGGAGATAAGTTCGGATCGAACAGACGCCCTTGCCGCGCTTTTCGCTCGGAAATGCGTTTATTGACCTTAGCTGTGAATTCGAAGTTCTTAAGTCCCCAGTCCGGAGCTATCAACAACTCTTTAGGAGATTGCGATACAAACCTCTCTACAACAATGGAGGGGCTTAACCGTTCTATGAAGTCGATGACCAACTCGATATATTCGTCAGCCGTATAAAGATGAAACAGTTCGGGATGTTCTTCCTGCTCTCTGGCCATGCGTGTCCCCCGAATGAGCTGTAGTTGGTGGAGTTTTAGTGTTGTAATAGGAAGTGTGGACAATACATCGGCATGGTGCAGAATCTCCTCCCGGCTTTCTCCCGGTAAACCCAGAATCAAATGGGCCCCCGTATATATATGTTTGGCTGCCGTGCGTCGGATGGTCTTTTCTGATTCCGTGTGGGTATGTCCCCGGTTGATACGCGTTAAGGTACGGTCCAGCGTACTTTCCATACCATATTCGATCATCACGAACTTTTTTTGCGATAAGACGGAGAAATAATCCAATAGTGCGTCCGGCATGCAATCCGGCCGTGTACCGACGATCAGCCCGACAACTCCTGGATAGGAGAGGGCTTCTTCATATTTCGCAATCAACGAACTCAATTCGGCATAAGTGTTTGTATAAGCTTGGAAATAGGCCAGGTATTTCATGTCCGGATATTTGCGGGAGAAAAAGCGGACGCCCTCTTCCAATTGTTCCGTTACGCTTTTTTCGGTATGGCAATATTCTGGGCTGAACGTCTGGTTATTGCAGTAGGTACAGCCGCCAAAACCTTTCGTCCCATCCCGGTTCGGACAGGTGAAGCCGGCATTGATCGATATTTTTTGCACTTTATAAGGGAATACTCCTCGTAGGAAGTCTCCGAAATCACGATATGGTTTACTGTTTTCCATACGGGCAAAGGTAATAAATCCGCCGAAATATAGTAACTTTGCAATTCATTCTAACAGAAATATTAAGATAAAAATAGAATCATACATGAAACGATTAGGGTTTGGTGCTTTACTTTCGTTCCTGCTTGTCGGGAGCCTGACAGCTCAGAATGGGAGCAAACGTGTCGATTTAAAAGAAATTACAGACGGACAGTTCCGCCAGGTTACTAATATTGGAGAAATGCGTTCTATGCCTGATGGCGAGCATTATACGGCGATGAATGTTACCCGCGACATGATTATAAAATATTCTTATCGCACCGGAAATCCGGTCGATACTTTGTTCAATACCGGAAAAGCGCGTGAGTGTACATTCGACAAGTTTGACGGATATATGATTAGCAGTACGGGACACCATATTCTCGTATGGTGCGATACGGAACCAATCTATCGCCGTTCGTTCAAGGCGAATGTGTATGACTATGACGTGCGCCGTAATTATGTGAAGCCGATTTCAGATTCGAAAAGCAAGCAGATGATCCCGACATTTTCTCCGGACGGAAGGATGGTCGCATACGTGAGTGACAATAATATATGGATTCGTAAATTCGATTACGATACGGAGGTTCAAGTGACGAAAGACGGGGAGACAAATAAAATACTGAACGGTATTACCGACTGGGTATATGAAGAGGAGTTTGCCGTAACGAACCTGATGGCTTGGTCGCCGAACAGCGAACAGTTGGCCTTTGTGCGTTTTGATGAATCGGAAGTTCCTCAATATTCGATGCAGATGTTCGGAGAGGGGCTGTATCCCGGATATTATGACTATAAATATCCGAAGGCCGGAGAAAAGAATTCGAAAGTAACGTTGCATTCTTATGACGTGGTGACGAAAGATACGAAGGAACTGAAAGTCCCGGTAGAAGCGGACAGTTATATTCCACGGATTGTTTTTACGAATAATGACGAACAGTTGGCTGTGATGACGTTGAACCGTCATCAGAATGTTTTCAATATGTATTATGCGAATCCGAAGAGCGGCGTTTTCCGTTTGATCCTACGTGACGAAAACAAGGCGTATGTCGATTCGGAGTGGTTGAGTTCCATCCATTTTTATGCGAACAGTTTCTCATATGTGAACGAACAGGATGGCTATGCGCATATTTATTTGTATTCTCCTACTGGTGTCATGCAGCGACAAGTGACGAAAGGCAACTGGGACGTGACGGCGTTTTTGGGCTATGATGAAGCAACAAAGACGGTCTATTATGAATCGGCAGAAGAAAGTCCGATTCGCCGTGCGATTTATAAGGTTGACGCGAAAGGGGTTAAAACGAAACTTTCGACACAGGAAGGAACTAATAATGCGACATTCAGCGATAATTTCGCTTATTATGTAAACCAGTATTCCAATGCCAACACGCCGGTAAAAATTACTGTAAACGAGACGAAGACGAACAAAGTTTTGCGTGTTTTGCAAGATAACGCTCCCCTGATAGACAAGCTGGCAGGCTATTCATATGCCAAGAAAGAGTTCATCAAAGTGCGTACAGCCTCCGATTATGAACTGAATGCATGGATCGTGAAACCGGCCGACTTCGATGAGTCGAGAAAATATCCGGTTCTGATGTTCCAGTACAGTGGTCCGAACTCCCAACAGGTATTGGATAAATATGGTTTTGACTGGGAACACTATCTGGCTGCTAACGGGATCATTACGGTCTGTGTGGACGGACGTGGTACGGGGGCTCGCGGGGAAGCCTTCCGCAAATGTACCTACCTGCGTATGGGGGAACTGGAATCCAGAGACCAGGTAGAAGCTGCGCAGGCCTTGGCCCAGTTGCCGTTTGTCGATAAGAACCGCATGGCGATTTGGGGATGGAGCTTCGGCGGTTACAATACGTTGATGTCCATGAGTGTCGGCAACGGGACTTTCAAAGCCGGTATAGCTGTCGCACCTCCTACCGATTGGAAATATTACGATTCGGTCTACACGGAACGCTTTATGCGTACGCCGAAAGAAAATTTTGAAGGCTATGCCGCCACTTCGCCGATCCGTCGGGCGAAGGATTTACAAGGGAAACTGTTGCTGATCCACGGCACTGCTGACGATAATGTGCATTTCCAGCAGACAATGGATTATGCCGAAAGCTTGGTGCAGGCCGGTAAACAGTTTGAAATGCAGGTTTACAAAGACCGCAATCACAGTATCTATGGTGGGAACACCCGCTACCATCTGTATACCAGAATGTCTAACTTTTTATTTGATAATTTGTAACTTGTAATGTCAGAACATTTGAGAAAGCCGGATTGGTTGAAAATCCGGCTGGGTGGGAACGAACAGTTCACACGGACAAAAAGCATCGTTGAGTCCCACTGCCTGCATACGATCTGCACCAGCGGGAAATGTCCCAATATGGGAGAGTGCTGGAGCAGAGGAACGGCAACCTTTATGATTGCCGGAGATATTTGTACGCGTTCTTGCCGTTTCTGCAATACGTTGACAGGCAAACCGCTCCCGTTGGACCCGAAGGAGCCTGCGAATGTGGCGGAAAGTATTCGGTTGATGAAATTGAAACATGCGGTTATTACTTCTGTCGACCGGGATGATTTGCCTGATTTGGGTGCGCAGCATTGGGTCGATACGATCCGTATGATAAAAGCGGTCAATCCGGAAACCACGGTAGAGGTCTTGATCCCCGACTTCCAGGGACGGTTGGAACTGGTGGATCAAGTGGTGGCGGCCGCTCCCGAAATAATATCCCATAATATGGAAACAGTTCGCCGTATCAGCCCCGAAGTGCGCAGTGCCGCGAAGTACGAGGTAAGTCTCTCCGTGCTTGCGCGTATAGCCGAACAAGGCATTGTCGCTAAGACCGGTATAATGGTAGGTTTGGGTGAAACGGTCGAGGAAGTTTGTGAATTAATGGATGACGTGCGAACCGCCGGAGTCTCCGTTTTGACAATCGGGCAATATTTACAACCCAGCCGGAAAAATATTCCAGTCAAGGAGTATGTGACACCCTGGCAATTTGAGTCTTATAAATCAATAGCTTTAAGAAAAGGATTTGAAAAAGTGGAGAGCGCTCCCTTGGTTCGTTCTTCTTATCATGCAGAAAAACATGTGTGAAGGCGCGAACTTTTTTTCAGAAAGGTTTGTTATGTGGTAAAGGGTAAATCAGGGAAAGGATATGAACAAAGTGAAGAAAGGCTTGGATAATCAAGCCGTGGGGTTGATGCCGTTGTTGCTGTTTATGTTTTTAGACAACTATTTTTCATATTTGTTGTCTTTCATGATCGGCATATCTTTTTGTTTTGTTTGTCTTTTTTTATATCAGGCTTTGAGCAAAGACAAAATTTATCAGTTTTTGTTATTGCCCTCGGCGGCTACATTGATTCTCTATTCTGTTTTTCTTTGCCTCCGGCTTGAGCCGGTACTGTTTATCTATTCTCCGTTGATAACAGAGATCTTGCTTGTTGTCGTTTTGGCGTTTATGGGCTTTGCCAGACGGTTGCTTCTGAAGCGAATCCGGAATTCTGATTATCCTGCTTACAAACGGACACTGATGCGTACTACGCTGAATGAGTTCTTTTTTGTGGCTATGCTTGTCCAAAATCTTTATACACTGCATTTATTTGTCATTCTTGTGTACAGTATTTTGCCGGAGACAATGCAGGATGTGCGGATTGAGCGTTTTTTATACAGGGAGCTTGGTATTCTTATCGGTGTATTTTTGATTTTGTATGAGCAGGTAAGGATATCGATGGTACAAGGAAGTCTTCGTAAGGAAATGTGGTTGCCTGTGTTGAATGACAACGGCAAAGTGGTTGGCTGCATAGCCCGTTCGGTGAGCCGTTCTTTGCCCAAGAAATATTATCATCCGGTGGTGCGTGTGGCCGTTGTTCACCAAGGAATGCTCTATTTGGTCAAGCGTGGGAAAAAGTCATTTGTTTCGCCCGATACGATTGACTATCCGTTTTGCAGCTATGTGTTGTTTAAGCACACCATAGAAGCTACAGCCTGTGAAACGATGGGGGAATTGGGGAAGAAGGACGATTTGAAACCCCGCTTCTTGATCCGTTATACGTTTGAAAATGACAAGGTGAAGCATATGGTGAATCTTTTTGTCGTATGTGTGCGTTCGGAAGAACTGATGGAAAAAATCAAGCGTCCGAGCGGAAAACTATGGACGACCAAGCAGATTGAGGAAAACCTGGGGGCCGGTGTTTTCAGCGAGTATTTCGAGCAAGAGTTCGGCTATTTGCAAAATACCATTTTATATGCTGAAAATTTTTGCCGGACGCATGCTTGAACGGCGACCGGCAGTTTTCGTGTTTCTACCGATTGCCCAACTCTATCACCTCCAGATCCCGAATCCTTTTTTTGTCTATGATGAAGCGTATTAGTGTCCTTACCTGATGGAATCCACTCTTGCCGGCTGCTCCCGGATTCATGTACAGACAATTCAAATTTTTGTCGAACCCTACTTTCAATATATGTGAATGGCCGGCAATGAAAAGATCGGGGCGGGTGTCGTATAGCTCTTTGCGGATAAGCGGATTATAGCGTCCCGGGTAGCCTCCTATATGTGTCATCATTACGTTTACTTCTTCGGCTTTAAAATGGGCGACTTGCGGATATTGCAGTCGTAGCGATTGGCCGTCAATATTGCCATATACGGCGCGAAGCGGTTTCAAGGTAGCCAATCGTGTCGCCAGTCCGTCTGAACCGATATCTCCCGCATGCCAGATTTCGTCGCATTCCGAGAAATATTCTGTATATTTGTCGTCCCACCAAGCATGGGTATCTGAAAGAAGTCCTATTTTTAGCATATTTGTTTCGTTTTTGCAAAAGTAAGAAAAAAGTAAAAGATAGTATAAGGAAGGAAATCGGGGTCAAGGCAACTGCATCTCAATTTTTCAAGATATCCTATAGAAGAGAAGCAGAATAGAAGAACTATATCGGAGTAAAGTCGTTTTTTTGTACCGTAGTTCTGCAAGAACTATGATAAAACAAATCATATTACCGTTGCAAATTAAAACAAAGATATAAAAAATAATTATAATAAACAAATTGTATTGTGATTTGATCAGGGCAACCGCACCAAAAGTTGCTATCCGGAATCACTTCTCTTCTTCCATGCAAATTTCGCAAATCAACTATCATACTATCACATCCGGCCGTTAACTACTGTTTCACAATATGTTAAAGCATGATAGTAGCTGTTTTCAACTATCATTCAACTATCATGCATCTATCATGCTTTTTACATGACTGTTTATTTATATAGCTGATAATATGATATTTATGTTTGCATAGGCAAAAACAGCCATCGGCGAAAAAGATGCAAAAACGAGGTGTAAAAGTGCCTCCGACACGGCAGATAAACATCCCCGCACCTCCGTAAAGGTCTCACGCAGACCCGGGTCTGCACCTCTCCCGCACCCGGGTCTGTGTGGTGGGTACACCCGGGTCTCAAGCGGCTTTGCAAGCTGTTTTTGACAAAAGAAAAGCCTGTCTTGATGAAAAAAGAAGCCGTTTTAACAGGTTTTGCACCTGTTTCCGAACGGTCCCTGTTTTTATCGTATAATTGATACACAGGATATTATCGTTTTTACCATGATGGTTATGACAGATGAATGATAGTTCAAAATGGCAACTGTCATGCTGTAACATATTGGTTTAAAATAATATACAGACGGATATGATAGTATGATAGTTGTTTTTGCAAAAACATTTATGTGAGTTGCTCCGTATCGGTGGCGAAAACAGATGGATGCTTCATGATTTTGGTGCGGTTACCCTGCTGATTTGATACTGTAGTTTGTTATTTGTTCAGGAAATTGTTGGTAATAATGTCGCCAATAGCTATTAATACTTGTTCCAAGTAAAAGATATTGAATATTCAGGTCTGGTATTTTCAATCAAGTTCTTGCAGAACTATGATGTTTTTCAGGTTTATTAATGTTGCAAAAAAAATCAAGTTTTTATTATTAACCTTAAACAAAATGTGATGATTGGATTACTAAAGAGGCATGATCACCAGCCTCAAGAGAATCGAAGAATGGAATCCGGTTATAATCCATTTCGATGGGTTCTTCCGGCATTTGTGTTAACCTTGGCAGTCCCCCCTTTCCAGATCCTTGAAGCGGAAGAGCTACCTGTCGTAGCATTAACCCAACAAGTTTCAAAGTTTAAAGGTAAGATTTCCGATACAGGTGGAGATCCTTTACCCGGAGCTACTGTTCAAATTAAAGGTAGTACACAGGGAGTCATAGCTGATGTGGATGGTAATTTTGAATTTGACAATTGTCCTCCGAACAGTATTTTAGTTGTTTCGTACATCGGTATGGAAACGAAGGAGATTAAGTTTACGGGGCAGTCTTTTCTAAACATTATCCTGGAACCGAAGGTCGACGAGTTGGAAGAAGTGACGGTCGTCGCTTTTTCCAAGCAGAAAAAAGAAAGTGTTGTATCGGCCATCACGACGGTGAAGCCGGGAGAGTTGAAGGTTCCGAGTAGTAATTTGACAACAGCTTTTGCCGGACGTGTTGCCGGGCTGATTTCTTATCAGACAAGTGGTGAACCGGGACAAGACAATGCTAATTTCTTTATTCGGGGTATTACGACTTTTGGTGCGGAGGCTAAAAAAGACCCGCTGATCCTTATCGACGGCATTGAGTTGAGTACAGATGATTTGGCGCGTTTGAATACGGATGATATCGCCAGTTTTTCCATTATGAAGGATGCCACCGCCACGGCATTGTATGGTGCTCGCGGTGCAAATGGCGTGATTTCCGTCACGACAAAGGAGGGTAAGGAAGGGAAAGTCTCGATTAATGCCCGTGTGGAAAACTCGTTCTCTTCACCCACCAGGAAAGTCAAGCTTGCAGACCCGGTTACTTACATGAGGATGCAGAACGAAGCGATAAAGACCCGCGACCCGTTGGGGTTGGCTTTATATTCGGAAGAGAAGATAACGATGACGGAGAGAGGTTTGTATCCGGATATTTTCCCGACAACGGATTGGTATGACACGATGTTTAGCAATGTGATTTCCAATCAACGTGCCAATTTGAGTATAAGCGGAGGCGGTACGGTCGCACGTTATTATGTGGCGGCAAATGTGTCGAAGGACAATGGGAACCTGAAAGTGGACAAACGGAATAATTTCAATTCGAATATCAATTTGATGAAATATTCGGTACGATCGAATGTGAATATCAACTTGACGAAATCGACCGAATTGATTTTGCGTATGAGCGGGACTTTCGACGAGTATACAGGACCGATCGGTGGTGGGTCTTTCATGTACAAAGAGGTTATGATGGCGAATCCGGTTCTGTTTAAACCTTATTATGCTCCTGACGAGCAGTATGCTTATTCCAAACATATTTTATTCGGGAACTATGGGGCCGGTAATTATGTGAATCCTTATGCGCAGGCATTGAAAGGATACAATGATTACAGTAAAAATACGATGTTGGTCCAGTTTGAAGGAAAACAAAACTTGGAGATGCTGACCGAGGGATTGTCTGTCCGTGCTAAAGTCAATATGGACCGTTATTCCGAATATTCGGTAGATCGTGCATATTTCCCTTTTTTCTATAATATCTCGAATTATAACTTGGTTGAAAATTCGTATAAGCTGAATCGCTTGAATCCGGGGACAGGTACGGAATGGATCAATTATATACCAAGGAACAGATACGTAAACACGAATTTCTACCTTGAAGCTGCGGCTGAATACACGCGAACCTTTGACAAGCATGGCGTGAACGGGTTGCTGGTATATACGATGCAAAGCAAGAAGACCGGGATTGCCGACAATTTGCAATTGTCTTTGCCTGGAAGGAATATCGGGTTGGCCGGGCGTGCTGCGTATAATTATGACGGGCGTTATTTCGGGGAGTTTACTTTCGGATATAACGGTTCCGAACGTTTTGCGAAGAATAACCGGTGGGGGTTTTTCCCTTCCGTGGCTGGCGGTTGGATGATCTCTAAAGAGAATTTTTTCGAACCTCTGACGGGCCTGTTCGATCAGTTCAAACTTAAGGCTTCTTATGGTTTGACCGGACAGGACCAAATTGGAAGTGGCAATGATCGCTTTTATTATTTATCGCAAGTTACATTAAACAGTCTCGACCGGAATGTGAACTGGGGAACTCAGTTGAATTATAATCCGGGAGGTGTGATTGTGGACCGTTATGCAAATGACGAGATCGGTTGGGAAAAGTCCTACAAATTGAATGTGGGGGCTGAGATTCATACGGTCTACGGATTGTCTGCCAATGTCGAGTATTTTACGGAACGCCGTGAGAACATTCTGCTTGACCGTATTATTCCAAGTACGATGGGGATTATCCCTGATGTTAAAGCGAACTTGGGAAAAGCAAAAGGCAAAGGGGTGGATATGGAGCTGAATTATGAGAAGAGTTTCAATAAAGACCTTTGGATTACAGGACGCGGGACTTTCACTTATGCAGTCAGTGAAGCATTGGAATGGGAAGAACCTGATTATAGTAATACGCCGTGGCTTTCGAAGATTGGAAGATCTTTGGGGCAGACTTGGGGATATATAGCCGAACGTTTGTTTGTTGATGACGAAGAGGTGAAAAATTCTCCTGCACAGTTTGGTGAGTATAAGGCAGGCGATATCAAGTATCGTGATGTGAACGGGGATGGAAAGATCTCTGAATTGGACAAGGTTCCTATCGGTTATCCGACCACGCCGGAAATCAATTACGGTTTCGGGCTCTCTGCCGGGTACAAAGGCATAGATGCTTCCTTCTTTTTTCAGGGGGCGGCACGGCAATCTTTCTGGCTGGATTTGAAGAGGATTACTCCGTTCTTGGATGGAGATGCCGGCGACAATGACACGGATGGATTGTTGGGACAAAATGCGGTGTTGGAGGTGATTGCCAATAGTTATTGGTCGGAAAACAACCGGGATCCTTATTCGTTCTGGCCCCGATTGTCCAATCAGGTGAACGAGAATAATAATCAGACCAGCACTTGGTTTATGCAAGATGCCACGTTCTTGCGGTTGAAGTCGGTCGAGTTGGGATATACTCTTCCACGCAAGATCACGAAAAAATTCAAGGTGCAGAACTTGCGTTTGTATGTGAGCGGGACCAATCTTCTTTGTTGGAGCCGTTTCAAGTTGTGGGACCCGGAGATGGCCGGAAACGGGTTGGGGTATCCCGTGCAACGTGTGATTAATGTGGGATTGAATTTAGGATTCTAATTAAAAAAGGAAATATGAAATCTATCAGTAAATATTTGTTATATATATGTACGGCGTTGGCTGTTTGCTCATGTAATTATTTGGATGTGGTTCCGGACAATGTCGCGACGATCGAGAATGCTTTCTCGGACCGTTATACGGCAGAACAGTATCTGGCTACTTGCTATTGGGGAATGCCCAAGTCGGCTGGATGGAACGAAAATCCGGCCATGTTCGGTGCGTTGGAAATGGTCTTTAATAAAGAAAACAGCACGGCGGGAGGTATGAAGTTGGGACTGGGGACTGATAGCCCTACAAGTGCGTTGATCAATTACTGGGGAGGTACGGGAATTATGATCCGTTCTTTGTATGCGGGAATCCGTGAGTGTAATACGTTCATGGAAGGAGTCGTTGGTGTGAAAGATTTGAACCAGTATGAGATAAAGCGCATGGTAGCGGAAGCGAAGCTGATAAAAGCCTATATGCACTTTTATCTTTTGTCTTATTACGGTCCCATCTGCCCGTTGCGTGAAAACACTCCGGTCAACGAGTCAACACAAGGCGTACGGGTTTACAGGGAGAAGGTGGATGATTGTTTTGCGTATATTTTGGAATTATTGGACGAAGTGATAGAAGGTGATCCGCTTCCGCTGGTGATCGAAAACCAGACGAGCGAACTGGGGCGTTTTACACGTCCGGCCGCTTATATGCTGAAAGCGAAGGTGCTGCTGTTTTGGGCAAGCCCGTTGTTTAATGGGAATACGGATTACAACAGTTTCCGAAACCATGAAGGAGAGCCGTTTTTCAATCAGACGCAGGAACCGCAACGTTGGAACGTAGCGGCGGAAGCTTGTAAAAAGGCAATTGATATTTGTGAAAGTGCGGGAATCCGCCTTTACCGGACTTCCGATTATGTCGCGACAAAAAAGATGTCGGATGAAACTCTTTTGGTCCAGGCTTTACGCGGTTCCGTCACGGACCGTTGGAATTGTGAATTGGTATGGGGCAACTCGTCATATCCGGTAAATAGTGGTTTGCAAGGAGAATGTATCTGCTATCTGGAACAAGCCCTCCTTGAGCTATGGAACCAAGATGAGCGTTCCGATGGCGACGGTCGAACAATTTTATACTAAAAACGGGGTTCCTATCGAGGAAGACAAAGAGTTCGATTATGCGAACCGCTTCAATGTCCGTACCGGAGATGAGGCGCACAAGTATTATATTCAGCGGGGAGAACAGACTGCTGCCATGAATTTCGACCGTGAACCGCGTTTTTATTCCACATTGGGTTTCGACCGGGGTAAATGGTACGGCAATTCTTACAAGAATGTTCCGGACGACGATGCAGAGGCGTTATATCCGAGGAATCGTTTCGGCGAATTTTCATCGGTGGCGAATCCCGGCAATTACAATGCGACGGGATACTGGCCGAAAAAATTGGTTTCGATCAATACAAGTTTCCGTAATGCAAACGATATCAGTTGGGAGACATATCCTTTTCCGGATATGCGTTTTGCGGATTTGTTACTGATGTGTGCCGAAGCATTGAACGAATCAAAGGGCGCTCCGGATGCCGAAGTATATGAGTATATCGACATGGTACGTGAGCGCGCCGGGCTGAAAGGAGTGGTGGAAAGCTGGCAGAAATATTCCAATAATCCAAGTAAACCGACTACCAAAACAGGTATGCGGGAGATAATCCAGCGTGAACGCAAGATCGAACTGGCTTGCGAAGGCGCTTATTTTTGGGATACCCGCCGGTGGAAAACTGCTCAGAAAGAACAAAATAGACCTATACAGGGTTGGAACGTGAATGCGAAAGATGTGATGGACTATTATACGTTGACGACCATATACACGCAAACGTTTACTTACAAGAACTATTTGGCTCCGATACCGGAAGTGGATATGGTGAATAATCCGCAATTGATACAAAATCCGGGTTGGTAAATTAAGAAAGGAATGGATATGAAAGTGAAATATTTGATAATGCCGGTTGCGGCTTTATGGTTTTCCGCATGCACGGAAAAAACGTTGGAACCCATAACGGACAGTTTGGGAAAACCGGGTGTGGTAACAGATGTGAAAGTTGAATCGATTGCAGGAGGTGCAATTGTTTCTTACCGTATCCCCAATTCGGAGGATATCCTTGCTGTGAAGGCGGTCTATACCCTTTCACATGGAAAAGAGACGGAAAGTGTCGCTTCTTTCTATGAGAATAAGATCAAGATAGAAGGATATAACGATACGAAGTCATGCACTGCAAATTTGTATGTGGTCAATCGTGCCCAGGAACTTTCCGATCCGGTCGAGGTTGCTTTCACCCCTTTGGAATCGTCGTTGAGCAAGGCGGTCAAGACTGTGTCGATCATCCAGGACTTTGGTGGTGCACAATATAACTGGCGTAATGTGGACAAAGTCCCTTTGACGTTGGAATTTCTCGCGCAGGATTCGTTGGGACAAATGCAAACCATGCGCATCATGACTTCGGAAGCCGATTCAAACCGTTACAGTTTGCGTGGTTATGACGCTGTTCCGCGATGTTTCGGCATGATTATACGTGATAATTTCGAGAATGCTTCCGACACGATTTACCCGCCGGACGGAAAGATCACCCCGCTGTTCGAGGAAAAACTGGATAAGAAAAACATGGTGGTCATGAAGTTGGGTTCGGATGCCAGCTTTACCAATTGGGAGGGTATGGACAGTTATCTGATAGATGACGATCTGGAGACATTCGGGCATTCGGCTTCCAATTCCATGCCGGCTGCTTTTACGATAGATCTGGGATGTGTGGCAAAGCCGAGCCGTGTCGTGATGTTCCAGCGTAAGTTTTCGGACTCCTATTACAACTGGGGAAATCCGTTGAATTTTGAAGTGTATGTTTTCGAAGGCGAAGGAGTGCCTGCTCAAAGTGGAGACTGGAGTGAATGGAAGAAAGTCATGGACTGCCAAGTGGTCAAGCCCTCCGGTTCTCCGAGCGGAACGGTGACTGATGAAGATGTTGCGGCGGCGGAGGAAGGGCATGAGTTTGCATTCGACTTGTCTCAGGAACCCTTGCGTTATATTCGCATAAAATTTTTGGACACATGGGGAGCTTCTGCTTTCTGTCATCCGGCCGAGGTGGATATATATGGTGAGGTGGTTGATTAAGTATGATAAACAAAGGAGAAACGTATCATGAAAAAAGTATGTAGTTTATTGGCATTTGTTTTATGCACGATATTTGTGTCTTCGTGCGAGGATTTCATGGATATACATAAGGAGTACATAGAAGGTGGAGAGATCATTTATGCGCCCAAGCCTGATTCGGTTGCTTTTATTGCCGGAAAGGAACGTATCCTTTTTTTCTGCCGTGTGTATAATGCCCCGAACGTGAAGTCGGTAGAACTTTCCTGGAATGGTGGGGCGGATTCGTTGAGCGTACCGGTCTCTTTCAATTCCAGTTATGACAGCATCAGCGTTGTGTTGGAAAACCTGGAAGAGAAGTCCTATACATTCGAGGTCAGGTTGGTAGACAATTTCGGGCATAGCTCGTTGACCGTCACCGATTTTGGTACAGCTTATGGAAACAATTACCAGGCATCTCTGATGGGGCGCCGTATCAAAGATGTGTCTCTTACGGACAAAGGGGCTACCATCGGTTGGTATTCTGCTGCGGAAGGCTTGCTGGCCAATGAAGTGAAATATGTCAGGAAAGATGGAACGGAAGAGATTGTACGGACATCTTCGTCCGATTTTGCAACTTTTTGTCCGGATGCCAAGCCCGGGGAGAATTTCGAGTTTCGTTCCTTGTTTATTCCTGAAGCGGAATCTATTGACACTTTTTATGTAGCATGGCACGAGTATGATGAAGCTTTTCCCGATGAGTACGTGTTCGATCGTACGGGCTGGTCGGTTCTGGAAGTCTCCGATGAGACGGCAAGCGATGGCGGAGGCATGAACACGTTGCTTGATGGCGACTTGTCTACTTTCTGGCACTCGAAATATGATGACGGAAATGTCGCTTTGCCGCACTGGGCGGTGATAGATATGTTGTTGCCCCGGCAGATGTCAAGAATAGAGCTGTTCCGCCGTCAGGGCAGTACGGATACGAAGTCGGCTGAAGTTTTTGTGAATGACAAGCCGGATGCTTCAGATCCCGGCTGGCTGAAAATCGCAAGGGGCGAATTTGGTGACGGTGACAAGCTCACGCTTGTTCTCCGGGAGCCGGAGATTGCGATGAAAGGACGTTATTTGAAAATCGTCCTTCCTGAAAGCAATCGGGAACCTTTCACCAACCTTGCAGAGGTATATGTATACGGCAGATAAGAGATGATGTGCGGAAGCATGCTGTCCGTTAGATTCCTTGCATGTCTGTTATTTGGATTGCTGTAAATATCTTTAGATTCTCCGTCGCTGACCGGTCGCCGATCCGTTTTCCAGGAACGAAGTCGGGCCTGTTGTGGCGGAGAATATTGTTTTTTATTGTTACCGTATCGCTTTATATGGGACTTGCGCTTTGTGTCGGGGCGTAAAAAAAATATGGAAATCGGTTGCCCGCTAAGAGCCTGTTTAAATTTTGTTCAACATTCTTTTGAGAGTTCTTTTTGAGGATGTTTTTCTGTTTTTATAAGGAGCATAGCGGGCTATGTGACGAATAAAAACAGGAAAACAGACCGGAAAGAAACTCAAAAGAAGTTGAAAAAAAACTTTTTGAACAAAATTTAAACAGGCTCTAAGATTATTGACTAACTTTGTCTTTAGGGTATGTGTCAAAATTCATACTCATTATGGGCATCAGCCGAAGATAATAATATCATGGAGAATTCACATAAATACTTTAAACGCGATATCAGTTGGTTGTCCTTCAACTATCGTGTCTTGCTGGAGGCGGAGGATGAAACGCTTCCTATTTATGAACGTATCAAGTTCCTTTCGATTTATTCGTCCAATCTCGAAGAGTTTTACGAAATAAGGGTTGCCGAGCACCGGGGGGTGATCATGAAAAAGAATTTCGCCGAAGAAAGCGGGGCGGAAGCCGAAGAGACGCTTGCCGAAATCACGGAAGAGGTGAATCGGCAGCAGCGTGAATATTATCGTATATTTTCCAAAGTGTTGTTGGAGTTGAACCGGCAGGATATCTACCTGTATCAGGACAGCCGGCCGGAACCGTTTCATGAGGAGTTCGTGCATAACTTTTTCAACGAAGAGGTGTTTCCTTTCCTGTCGCCGGTCATGATACAGGCGGGAGATATCCGTACGTTCATACGCGACCGCCGTCTTTATCTGGTAATCAGGATGATGAAAAAGAGCAAGCGGATGTCGGAACCGGATTATGTGCCGGACTACCATTATGCGTTGATGAAGATCCCGTATGCGAAAGTGCCCCGTTTCATCGAACTGCCTGCGCATGAAGGAAAGCACTATGTCATGTTTATCGACGATATCATCCGCGCCAACCTCTCCAGTATCTTTCCCGGCTATGAGGTGGAGAGTTGTTACAGTATCAAGATCTCACGGGATGCTGATATCTATCTGGACGACGAGAAAGGCGGGAATATCGTGGAAAGCATTCGTAAGAAAGTGAAAAAGCGCAAGATCGGTGCTTTGAGCCGCTTTATGTACGACAGCAATATGCCCGATGATTTTTTGATGTTTGTCTGTAACGCTTTTGGGATTACCGCGGACGACCTGGTGATGGGAGGACGGTATAACAATTTGCAGGATCTGGTCAAATTGCCGAATCCCAAGGGGAAAGAGTTGGAGCAGCAGGTCCCGTCTCCTATGCGCGTGCCTTTCCTTGACGAGACGGGTTCTGTCTTCCGGGCAGTGAAAAAGAGGGATATCCTGTTGCATTTTCCCTATCAGTCTTTCGACTATCTGATCCGTTTCCTGATGGAGGCGGCCTTTGACCCGAAAGTGGACGAGATCAAGATCACGCAATACCGCGTGGCGGAGAATTCGGCTGTTATCAACACGTTGATCAGCGCAGCCCAGAACGGCAAGAAAGTGACGGTTTTCGTGGAACTGAAAGCCCGTTTCGACGAAGAGAACAACATGCGCACAGCCGAGCGGATGGAACAGGCGGGTATCCGCATCATCTATAGCATCCCCGGCTTGAAGGTGCATGCAAAAGTGGCGGTTATCCTGCGGAAAGATACGGAAGAAGGCGGCAAGCGGCGGGATTTCGCCTATCTGAGCACCGGCAATTTTAATGAAAAGACTGCGCGTGTCTATTCAGATATGGCGTTACTGACTTCGAATGCGGAATTGATAACCGACATAAACAAAGTATTTGCCGTGCTGGAAGGGAAGTTGGCCGAACCGGTATTCCGTCATCTGCTGGTGGCCCGTTTCAATATGGTGTCGGAACTGACCTGTATGATCCATCGGGAGATCGAACATGTGAGGGCCGGTCGTAAAGGGCGCATCATATTAAAAATGAACGGTCTGCATGATCAGAATATGATCAATGAATTGTATAATGCAAGTGAGAACGGAGTGGAGATCGACCTGATTGTCCGGGGAATTTGCTGCTTGGTCCCGAACCGTCCGTTCAGTGCGAATATCCGGGTGACCCGTATTGTGGACATGTTTCTGGAACATTCCCGCATCTGGTATTTCTATAATGATGGTGAGGAAGACCTGTTCCTTACTTCCGCCGACTGGATGCGCCGGAATCTGAATCGCCGTATAGAGACGGCTTTCCCGATCTTGGATGCGGAAATCAAGCAAAACATCATAGATGTCTTGAATATCCAGTTGCAAGACAACGTGAAAGCCTGTTTGATTGACGAACATCTGCGTAACAACTTCAAGCGGGACGACAACCCGGTGAAGGTCCGGGCGCAGTTGGCTATTTATGAATATCTGAAAAATAAAACATAGACAGTATGGATCTTCCTTCTTCCTGGACATTCATATTATTTACCTTGTGTTTTGTCGCCCTGATCGCAGGAGCCTTGCTCGGATTCGGGGTGGGATTCCGTACGGGCGGCAGGCAAGAACGCTTTCGCCAGGTAAAGGAAGGGCTGAAACGGAATAAAGCGGCCATCTGCCGTTGGCAAAAGGAACGTTACGAATATGCCAGGCAGGTGAAGCGGCTGGAAGAAGATTTGCTACATTCGGCATCCGAATCCGAGCTGTATAAGGAACGGATGTCCGATCTTGAGTTCTACCAGCAGAAACTCCGGGAGAGCGAGCGGGTCATATCCTCTTTGTCGGCCGAAAACGCGAACCTGTCCGACACGAATGTCTTGTCTATGCTGATCCAGTTGAAAGACGATCCGCTCCACACGAACCTCACCCGCGAGGAATGGAATGAGCTGTTTCATTTGACAGACATCCTTTTCAATCATATCCTGACCGATTTGAAAGAGAAGCAAGGCATCACCCGCCATGAACAGGAAATCTGCTGCCTGGTCAAGTGGAATTTCCCGCGCAAGGAGCAACTCGCCGTCTTCAATAATACATCCGAAGCCCTGACGAAGTCGAAAAACCGGTTGAAGAAGAAACTCCGGCTGGATGAGAAGGCCGATTTGGACCGGTTTATCCGTCTTTATTGATGGCCGTGAAGGGCGGATTGTCCGCCCAATTGGATATTTGTTACTGCTTGATCGGTTTATGTGGTTGTATTTTAGTTTGTTATCTGTCTTGTCACTTGTCCGGCATCGTTTCTTTCCCTTCTTTTTCATCCTCTCTATCTTTGCCTGGTGTAAATTTGATTTTTAAGATAATCTAAATGGAGGAATGATATGAGAACGCGGTTTTTATTCAGTTTGATGTTGATCGCCTTGGTAGGAGGGATCGCTTGCAACCGGTCGTCCAAACCGGCTAAACAGTCTGTTTTCATGAAACGGGCGACGGGATTCGCATACGAAGTATTGGTCGTCATGGACAAAGATATCTGGAAAGGCGAAGCCGGCCGGTTGCTGTACGGTCAACTGACAGCTTCTATTCCGGGGTTGCCCCAGAATGAGCCGATGATGCGGGTGACGTATGCCGAGCCGTCGCAGTTTGACGGTCTGCTGCATTATGTCCGCAACATTATCCACGTCCGGGTCGATGAATCCCTTTATACAAAAGTGTCTGTGCATAAAGAAAAAGACCGGTGGGCTACGGGGCAGGAAGTGGTTACGGTCGACGCTCCTTCTTCCCGGCTTTTGGCTGAATACTTGGAAAAACAGGGCACATCGTTGGTCGCTTGGTTGGAAGAGAAAGAACGGGAGCGGCAGGCCGGTTATCTGGAGGGTTCGCATAGCGTCTGGGTGAACGACAAGGTGAGGGCACGTTTCAATGCGCAGTTGTATGTTCCGGAAGAGATGTGTTCTTACAAAGATACGGCAGATTTCTTTTGGGTGACCGATCATGGCACGCGAGGACGGATCGATATGATCGTGTATAGTTTTCCGTATGTCAGCGAACGTACGTTTACGTTGGATTATCTGGTCGCCATGCGCGATTCCGTTTTGGGAGAACATATACAGGGAGCGTTTCCCGGTTCTTATATGACGACCGAAAAGCGTTTTACTCCCTCTTACGAGGCAATCTCGAAGAACGGGGAATACTGTGGAGTCGTGCGGGGCTTGTGGGAGATGGAAGGCGACATGATGGGTGGCCCGTTTGTCAGCCATGCCCATCTCGACCGGAAGAACCGGCGGGTTGTCGTGGCGGAAACCTTCGTCTATGCCCCCGGTGCGAAAAAAGCGAAACTGATCCGGCGTGGGGAGGCAGTACTTTATACGTTTTGTATGAATTGACGGAAAAGGGAAGGGGCAAGAAGGGTTATGTTTCAAAAACGTCACCGGCCGACGACGTACACCGTCGATCGCCGACGGTGGGTTGCGTCACCGGTTGACGGTGGGCTGCGTCAACCGGTAACGGAAAAAGGGGGTTACAACTCTCCCGGTCTTTCATCTTCACCATCGCCTCCGCTACTTGGCACTTTGCCGATATAGAGAGGAGCGTACATTAATGTACGAGGTGATTTCAGGAGTGTGGAGTTGTTGCTGAAATAGGTTTCGATCTCCAGCCGGTATGTCCCGTCCGTGAGGCTGGCCGGAACGACGAGTATGATGCGTCCCGGGTCGTTGATCGTCAGCGAAGTGACCGTTGCCGCCACCTCGTCCGTTTCGGTATTGACGAATTTGATGCTTCCGATGCCCGACCCGTCGGCGTTGAGGCTGCGGATCTTCTTGCCCGTGATGTCGATCGTGTTGCCCGGCGTCATGAAGCCGTCCGTGCGTCCGGTAGCCGAGTCGGTCACCAGGCCGATGCGCGCGCCGCCCGAGTCGAGCACGTTGCCGGAGAATACAGGCACTACCGATTCCAATTCCTTGCGGAATGCGGCTGAGGGGTTGATGTTCACGTACGGTTTCTGCTTGGCGGGGTCCACCACGCCCTCCGTCCCGATGAACGAGCCGGGCAGTGCGGGCGCATAAAGCGTCGAGCCGGTGTTGACGGTATTACCCAGGCAAACCGATTCGATGATTTTCTTGTCATACAGGGTGATGACGCCGATGACCGTTTCGCGGTTGTAGGCCGTTTCTTTCACGATGTCGTCGGCGAGATTGTCGATCGTCTTCGGAAGGAGGGTTTTTACTGTGGCTGTGTAGTCGTTCGTCACGTCTTTTGTCAGAAGGTTTTCAGCTAAATCGAAGAACCATTTGTAGCTTTTTGTTGCCATATTGTTTGTATTTATGTTGAAGGCAAACTTACTTTTTTATATTGGATTATAGCCTCGGATATCAATATATTTATTGTGTTGTATAGCACATGTTTCGAATGTCTTCACCTTCTCCGGCATATATCCTGTGCGGATGCGCCATTCCTGCGGATAAAGGTTGTTGGCACGGTTGCCGAGATGTTTGGCGAAGCCGAGCGGGAAACCTTTATGGCAGACCATGACATAGCCTTTTTCGGTGCTGTCGGGAAGGAGGAGGGCTTCTTTTTTCAGATACCGGATGGCGTCCTCCCAATCGAGGTCAACCGTAGGGAAAGCCTCCCGGTTGAGGGCCGTGCTGAGTGCCAGCTCTTCGGCGGGGATGAAATCCTTTCCTTTGGCTTCGCCCATGCGGGTTCCGGCTGAGAGGATACGCAGGTGCTCGCGTAGCAGGGGATACGCCTCCCGGACAGGTCCGGACAGCATGCGAAGGATGTTTCCGTCCCATTCGGGTGAGAAAGAGGCGGCATCCGACAGGTAGGAACGGGCCGCTTGCGGGATGGCTGGAGCCGCTTTCCCCTTTTCTTTTTTGCTTTTGCTTTTGTACCGGATCTCCTCCGTCTCGCCGTCCGCTTTGCGCAGGGCGGCGAGGAAGAAGCCTTCGCCCCTGGTCTTGTGCGGGAAAAAGCGATAGACCGGATGGCCGTATTTGAGCGGGCCGGTGGTCTGCCATTCGGCTTTTACAGGGATGGGCAGTGCTTCGGCTCCCAGTTCTTCCGTTATATGATGGATGTTCTCTTCGTCCTCCTCCGTGTTGTAGGTGCAGGTGCTGTAGATCAGCAAGCCGCCGGGTTTCAGCGCGTTCCAGATGTCGTGGATGATGCGGCGGCTGCGTCCGGCACAGAGCGCGACGTTGGCTACGCTCCATTCGCCTGTGCTGTCGGTATCTTTGCGGAACATGCCTTCGCCGGAACAGGGTACGTCGGCGACGATCACGTCAAAGAAATGCGTCAGGCGGCCGATCTCCTCCGGGTCGTTGTTTGTCACGATGCAATCCGGATTTCCCCACTTGGCGATATTTTCCGCCAGTATATGGCTCCGGCTGCGGATCACCTCGTTGCTGACCAGCAGGCTTCCTTCCGGCAGGTAAGCCGCCAGGTGGGTTGATTTACCTCCCGGAGCGGCACACAGGTCAAGACACCGGACAGGCGTTTTCACGTGGCTGCGGATCGCTTGTTCGAGAAACATGGACGACGCTTCCTGCACGTAGTAGGCGCCGGCATGGAAGAGCGGGTCGAAGGTAAACGAAAGTCTTTCGGACAGGTAATAGCCTGTATCGCACCACGCTACCCGTTCGCACGGTGCACCGGACATGGATGGGGCAGGCGTGCCTTTTTTCTCGTTGATACGGATACTGACAGGGACATCGGCCTGCAACGCCGCTTCGAAACTGTCGAACTCATTTCCCAGCAATGCACGGGTACGTGTGATAAAATCTATCGGAAGTGCCATCTCTTTTCGCTTGTTTTCGGCAAAAATACTACTTTTGCATTAAGATTTAAGATTTATGATTTAAGATTTATGGCAATGCCGCCCTTTTTATCATGATCATAAATCATGAATCGTAAATCATAAATCATAAATTCATGTCCGCTCTCTATCTCATCCCTGTCACGCTTGGCGACGTCGAACATCGCCGGGTCCTTCCCGAATATAACCGGGAGGTCATCCTTTCCATCCGTCATTTCATTGTCGAAAATGTGCGTACGGCACGCCGTTTCCTGAAAAAGACAGAGCCTTCGATCGTGATAGACGATCTTGTCTTTTATGAGCTGAACAAACATACGTCGCCCGAAGCCGTTGCCGCTTATCTGGCTCCTTTGGCGAAAGGCGAGCCGGTCGGCGTGATCTCGGAGGCCGGTTGTCCCGCTGTTGCCGATCCGGGGGCTGACGTGGTGGCGATCGCACAGCGTAAAAATTACAAAGTGGTTCCGCTCGTCGGTCCTTCTTCGATCCTGATGTCGGTGATGGGTTCCGGTTTCAACGGGCAGAGCTTTGCCTTTCACGGCTATCTGCCGATCGACGCTTCGCAGCGCACCAACACGATAAAGAAGCTGGAAGGCCGCATCTATTCGGAGAACCAGACGCAATTGTTCATCGAAACGCCTTACCGCAATAATAAACTGGCGGAGGAGTTGATCCGCACGTGCCGCCCTTCGACCAAATTGTGCATTGCCTCGAATATCACTTGCGAAGACGAATATATCCATACGCGTCCTGTCAAGGAGTGGGCGGGAAAGGTTCCCGATCTGAGCAAGAAACCGACAATCTTCCTAATATATAAATAAATGGCAGCATATCAGGCACACGAAACAGCCGTTATCGATCCCGGATGCACGATCGGGGAGGGTACGCGCATCTGGCATTTTTCCCATATCATGACGGGGTGCACGATCGGTCGGAATTGCAATATCGGGCAGAATGTCGTAATCTCTCCTAAGGTCGTCTTGGGAAATAATGTGAAGGTGCAGAACAATGTCTCCGTCTATACCGGTGTGACTTGCGGGGATGATGTCTTTCTGGGACCCAGTTGTGTTTTTACGAACGTGGTCAATCCCCGCAGTGCCGTTTCCCGTAAGGACCGGTATTTGGAAACGCATGTCGGAAAAGGAGCTTCTATCGGTGCGAATGCAACGATCGTTTGCGGCCATACGGTCGGTGAATATGCCATGATCGGAGCCGGAGCTGTTGTGACCAAAGATATTCCGCCATACGCTTTGGTAGTCGGCAATCCATCCCGCCGGATCGGTTGGGTGAGCGAATACGGGCATCGCCTCGCCTTCAATGAAAAAGGTATCGCCACATGCCCCGAAAGCAACCAGCAATACCAATTACAGAATGATGTCGTGAGACGTATTTCGTAGGGGCGAGGTCCGCTCGCCCCGGAGTGTGTATGATGCAGGTTTAATATTCTCCATTGAACCATCTCTTTCCTTTCGGTGTCCGGATGAAGATGAGGAAGATGAAACAAGCTAATGAGATAACTCCGAATAGACCTGCTAATAAATAACTTTCTACCATAATTATTCCTTTCCTTTTTTATATAGGATAAATCCTATAGTTGTTAATCCTATAATAGATATACATCCAATTGCAAATGTAACGATTTTGTTTATATCCGCATTGATAACCATCGTTAATATTATTCCGCCGAAAATCAATTTGGAGAGGTCCAATGCATATTGGCCGGCTTCAATATAGATTGCTTTTAGCACCTTGGGGGAGATTCTTTTCAGTTGTTTCTTCTTGTGGGAAGAGGGCTTTTGGGATAATTGTTTCATAGTTGTTCTGATTAGATATGAATAATGGCGTAAAGGTAAATAAAAATCTTTACGCCATTATTTATTGAAGCAAATCTCTTTAGCAAGCCTTGAAGCTCATATCCAGCCCTTTGACAGAATGTGTCAGTGCCCCGACCGAGATATAATCCACTCCGCATTCCGCATAATCGCGAAGTGTGGCGAATGTTATGCCTCCGGAAGATTCCAGTTCGTAACGTCCGGCAACCATTTCGACAGCCTTTTTCGTATTCTCGATGTTGAAGTTGTCCAGCATGATACGGTCGATACCGCCGACACGCATCGCTTCCTGCAACTCGTCGAAGTTACGGACTTCGATTTCGATCTTCAGATCCTTGTTTTTCTCTTTCAGGTATTGATGGCAACGTGTGATGGCCGCTTCGATACCACCGGCAAAGTCCACATGGTTGTCTTTCAGCAGAATCATGTCGAACAACCCGATACGATGGTTGACGCCGCCGCCGATTTTGACCGCCTCTTTCTCGATCATGCGCAAGCCCGGAGTCGTTTTACGCGTATCCAGCACGCGTGTCTTGGTTCCTTCCAATGCCTTGACATATTTGCGTGTCGTGGTCGCAATACCGCTCATGCGCTGCATGACGTTGAGCATCAGGCGTTCCGTTTGCAACAAAGACTGTACCTTGCCTTCGACGACGAAAGCGATATCGCCTTTCTTCACTTCGGCTCCGTCATGGATGAATGTCGTCATTTTCAAGTCCGGATCGAAGGTGTGGAAAATACGTTCAGCCATTTCGACACCGGCCAGTACGCCGTCTTCCTTCACGATCAGTTGGCTCTTACCCATTTCCGTAGCCGGGATGCAACATAAAGTCGTATGGTCGCCATCCCCTATATCTTCTGCAAATGCCAGGCGGATCAGTTCCGCAATCAGTTGTTCTTTTGTCTCTTGTACGTTCATGTTACTGTTGATTTATGATTGATGATTTATGATTTGTTATTTATGAATTATATGCGATAAACCATAAATTATAAATCATAAGTCATAAGATCTTTTTATTCAATTCTGATAGATTGTATAATCGCTTTGTCCCCTTCTGCACGGTATGTTACGTTCACGCGATATTCGCCGGATGAAGTCGGCAGTTTGCCGACAAAGAAACCATTGTCTTTTTTATCAGCATGGTGGACGACTGTGAATCCTGCCGGCTTGTTCCCTCCGAAGAAGGTGTTCAGCATTGAAACAGCGTCGTTTGCGTTGCACTTTTTGGATGAGCCCGGCAGGGCCATGTCGACTTCCTTGTCCATTGATCCGCTGAGCGACGAGGCGTTGCCTCCTTTGAATGCGTTCGATATGGGTACTATATCGGCCGCCGTTGCACTCAGAACCGAGAGAACCAATGCCAACGTCAGAAATAATCGTTTCATAAGCTTTCTCCTCTTTTTGTGAGTATTATAATGCAAAGGTATGTATTTTTTCCTGTAATTTAGCGTCCTGAATCTTTAAAATGTAAACGAATGAAAATTGCACTGGTTGTAATAGGCAAGACGGATGCCGGCTATTTTGTGGAAGCGATCAATGAGTACAAGAACCGCTTGGTGCATTATATCCCTTTTGAAATGGAAGTGATCCCTGATATCAAGAACGTCAGGAACCTTTCCGAATCACAGCAGAAAGAGAAAGAAGGCGAATTGATTTTGAAAACATTACAGCCGGGCGACTATTTGGTTTTGTTGGATGAAAAAGGAAAAGAATTTACTTCGGTGCAGTTTTCCGCCTATATGGAAAGAAAGATGCATACGGTTCCGAAGCGCTTGGTTTTCGTTGTCGGCGGGCCCTATGGTTTTAGCGATGCTGTTTATAAAGCCGCTGCCGAGAAAATATCCTTGAGCAAAATGACTTTCTCCCATCAGATGATCCGCCTTATCTTTATCGAACAGATCTACCGGGCAATGACGATCCTGAGCAATGAGCCTTATCATCATGAATAGCGTGGCAATTATCACATGTGCCAATGAAGGTTGCAAACGGTTGCATTTTCATTGGCACATGTATTTATTCCCTTGTCTTCTGTATCAGTAAGTAATCCAGCAATGTCATCGCCGTCATTGATTCGACGATGGGAACAGCACGGGGTAAGACACACGGATCATGGCGTCCGCGGGCGGTCAGGATCGTGTCTTCGCCTTCCATGTTGACGGTTTCCTGTTCCATCAGGATCGTGGCAACCGATTTGAAGGCGATGCGGAAATATATGTCCTGTCCGTTCGAGATGCCTCCTTGTATGCCTCCCGAATGATTCGTATGGGTGTTGATGTGTCCGTTGTCATTGAAGAAGCGGTCGTTCCGTTCCGAACCACGATATAAAGCCGCATCGAAACCGTCACCATATTCGAAACCTTTCACGGCATTGATAGTCAGCATGGCATGTCCTAATGCCGCATGTAGTTTCCCGAATACCGGTTCGCCCAGGCCAACGGGAACTCCCTTTGCAACACAAGTGATCACGCCGCCGACCGTATCTCCTTTGGATTTCACTTCCGCGATCAAAGCCTCCATTTTCCCGGCGGTCACCGGGTCCGGACAACGTACGGCAGTGTCTTCGGTCTTGTCCAAGTCGTAATCCGTGTATGCGCCGTTTAGTTTGATGTTTCCGACTTGCGAGGTAAATGCCTGTATTTGGATACCTTGCCGGCGAAGAACCAGTTTGGCGATCGCTCCGGCTACGCAACGGGCGATCGTTTCACGTGCCGACGAACGTCCGCCTCCGCGCGGGTCGCGGATTCCGTATTTGGTCTGGTAAGTATAGTCGGCATGCGAAGGGCGATAGACACGTTTCATATTGTCGTAATCGGCCGAGTGCTGGTTCTTGTTCCAGATGACGAAACCGATCGGAGTACCTGTCGTTTTTCCTTCGTAAATACCGGAAAGAAACTGTACTTCGTCGTCTTCCTTCCGCGGCGTCGTGATTTTGGATTGTCCCGGTTTGCGGCGGTTCAGTTCGCTTTGGATAAAAGCCATGTCCAACTCGATACCGGCAGGGCATCCGTCTATGACACCTCCGATTCCGGGTCCATGCGATTCACCGAAAGAGGTCAGTCTGTATATGTTTCCGAATGTGTTCACTTACAACCTCCGCATCCGCATCCACCTTCGTGGTCATGATCGCCGCAACCGCTTCCGCAGTCGTCACAGCCGCATCCGCATCCACCTGCCGGCGCAGTGAGGGCGGCGATTTCTTCAGCTGTCGGTTCATGCACATCGATGACTTCGCCGCTGAAATGCAACGTTTCGCCGGCCAGCGGATGGTTGAAGTCCATGACGACGACATCTTCTTTTACTTCCAAGACAGAACCGTTCATGCGGTTGCCGTTCGAATCCATCATCGGGACGGTGTTGCCTTCCTTGATCATTTCCGAGTCGAACTTGCCGTCTACCTCGAAAATATTCTTCGGAAGATCCAGTACGTGTTCCTCCACATATTCGCCGTATGCATCAGCCGGGGTTATAGAGAAATTAAATTTGTCGCCTACTTCCAGTCCTTTCAGAGCGTCTTCAAAAGCGGGGAGCATAGCACCTGTGCCAAAGATGAATTTCAGAGGTGTTTCGGTTGTTGCTCTTTCCATCAATTCGCGTTCTTCGCCTTCGCCTACGTTCAGGTCGTAAGTAACTGCAACGAACTTGTTTGCTGTAATTTTCATTTGTAATTGTATTTGTGATAAATAAAACGATGACAAATTTACGCATAATTTCCGACTTGTCAGCCTAATCTCCTATTTAAATAGGCAAACGTTTTTTATTTCTCATCTATAGCTTTCTTCAAAGCATCCAGCGCGGAAGACAGCGTGGAACGCGGACAGCCGATGTTCAAACGCATGTATCCTTCACCTCCGGGACCGAACATGCTTCCGTCATTCAGCAACAGGCCGGCTTTATCTTGAAACAGGCTTACCAGTTCAGGCTGACTTAGCCCGAGGTCACGGCAGTCCAGCCATATAAGGAAAGACGCCTGTGGTGGATAGACCTTGATTTTCGGAAGGTTGGATTTGCAATATTCATCTACGAAGCGGACATTTTCAGTGATATACATCCGCATCTGTTGCAACCATTCGGCTCCGTAGGTATAAGCGGCTTCTGTCGCCGTATAGGCAAAGATCGTTCCGGCATTGAATTCTCCCGCTTCCATGAAAGAGTAGAATTGTCCGCGTACCTCCGCATTGGGGATGATCGAATAGGAGGTTACGATTCCGGCAATATTGAAGGTCTTGCTCGGGGCCATGAATGTGATGCTGCAATTGGCCGCTGTTTCCGAAACAGTCGCGAACGGATGATGCGTATATTGCGGGTATGCCATCTCTGCATGGATTTCATCAGAGATGACGAGTATGTTATGTTTGCTACAAACCTCTGCCAACTTGGCCAGCGTGTCTTTTTCCCAGACGATGCCGCCCGGATTATGAGGGTTGCAAAGGATCAGGACCTTGCAGTGTTCGTCGATGACCGATTCAAGACTCTCGAGATCCATTTCATAAGTGCCGTCTACCATTTTCAGCGGGTTGTAAACGACTTCGCGGTGCATGCTTTCGGGAACAATACGGAAAGGGTGGTAAACCGGTGGCTGGATGATTACTTTGTCGCCAGGCCGGGTGAAACATTGCAAAACGAAACCGATTCCCTTTACGATACCGGGGATATAACTGAGCCATTCTCGTCGGATTTTCCAGTTATGCTTGTAGTGGACCCACTCGATGATGCTATTGTAGTAGGAATCCGAATCGAACGTGTATCCGAAAACTTCATGCTCGCAGCGTTTTTTGATGGCATCCACGATGAAGTCCGGTGTGCGGAAATCCATGTCGGCTACCCAAAGAGGGATGAGGTGCTCATTCCCGAACTCTTTTTTCAGAAGATCGAATTTGACACAATTCGTTCCTCGACGTTCGATGGTCTCGTCAAAGTTGTATTGTTTCATATTGTATGTTCTATAAATCTGTTTTATCGATAGATTGTGCCAAAGATACGAATAATATTTAAATTCCGAATCCGGGCAAAAGAGATATCTGGCGGCCTTCGCTTTACCGATGGATAAGAGTGGATTGGGTTTGATAATAGGATGGAAAGATAAGGGCTGTAGTTCTGAGAGAACTATGGGATTTAAGAGGGCGGAAAACATGAATTATTGGCGCTTTTCGTTTGGCAGGAGATGGTTTGATAGAAAAAAAATGATATTTTTTGTGTTTTTTATTCCAAATTAGTGGTAGTAAAAATTATTTTGCTTATTTTTGCAATTGAAATGTTCCATAGTTCTCTCAGGACTATGGAAATAACAGGGTTTTGAAACAGATGAATGTGTATAATAAATCTAAATCAGTGATTATGATGAAAAGAAAAATGTTGTTATTGCTTACCTGTTGTATAATAGGTATAGGTATGGTGATGGCTCAGACGTCCAAAGTGACCGGTAAGGTGTTGTCTTCGGAAGACGGAGAGGCGATTATCGGAGCGACCATTATGGTGAAAGGTACGACAATCGGTACCACGACGGATGAGAATGGTGTTTTTTCCTTGACAAACATACCGGCTTCCGGCAAGGAGTTGGAAATTTCGTTTGTCGGTATGGAATCGGTAACGGTTAAGATCAAACCGAATTTGACGATTTCATTGAAGACTTCTTCGGAAATGCTTGAAGAAGTATTGATTACGGGAACGTATGGATCGGCTAAAAAGTTAGGTTCAGTGGTCGGTTCGGTTGCAGCGGTCAAGTCGGAAAAGATTTCGAATCGTCCGAGTGCGAACTTTGCGGATGCCTTGCAGGGCCAGGTTGCCGGTTTGCAGGTGTTTACCTCTTCCGGTGAGCCGAGTGAGAACGTTTCTATGCGTATGCGTGGTGTCGGTTCTCTCAACTCTTCTACCGAACCGTTGTTCATTCTGGATGGAGCGCCGATTTCAAGTGGCGTGTTCACGGCTTTGAATCCGAGTGATATCGAAAACGTGACGATCTTGAAAGATGCCTCTTCTACTTCTATCTACGGTTCTCGTGCTGCAAACGGCGTGGTCGTTATTACCAGCAAACGTGGTAGAGGAGCCAAGCCTACGGTAGTCGTGAAAGGACAGTACGGTTTCTCTCAACCGGCTCTTCCGACATCTAAAATGATGAATACGGAACAGTATTACACGCTGTGGAAATCCATTAACCCGAATGCCAATTTCTCTGTGATTGAAAAGGCTATGGGGCTGGGAATCTCTACGGACTGGCAGGATTATTTCTTGAAAGACAATGCGCCGACGTGGCAGTTGGATGCCAGCATCTCCGGTGTTGCAAACAATACGAACTACTTTATCTCGGCCAGCCACTATGATGCCGACGGTATCGAGCCGGCTTCCGGTATGCGCCGCGAGACTTTGCGTAGCAATCTGGATACGAAAGTTTTCGATTGGCTGCGTGTAGGGGTGAACTTGGGGCTTTCTTATGAAGACTGGGAAACAAACGGTTTCGCATCAAGCGGTAACAGTTGGTATAATGTGTCAACCTTGAGCCGTTGGGCTTTCCCGTTCGAAACTCCCTACGAGGTGATCGAAGACGGAAAAGGCGGTTATTCGTTTGGCAATCGCAAAGACCTGCTGGATGTGCTGGGTTTGTGGAACCCTTATTATTTGTTGGAAAACCAGCCGACGGAAAAGAACAAGATCCGTCTCTATGGTAATATGTTCGAAGAACTCACTCCGGTGAAAGGCTTGACGTTGCGCGCTTCACAGGCGATGGATGCTTTCGATTACAGATATCGTTACAGAAATATGCCTGCACGATATAACGACTATACCGGTGCTGCAAGAGAATCGTTCGAACGCTATTCTTCGTTCACGTTCACAAATACGGCTGAGTATAAGTTCGATATCGACAAAGTCCACAATGTTACGGCTTTGGTCGGACAGGAAGCGATTGTTTTCGACCGCAGCTCGTTCGGGGCCAGTGTGACAGGTATTACCGATGACCGTTTGACATTGATCAGCCACGGTACGAAGTATGATAAACCGAGTGCGGATCTTCGGAAAAAGGTGATGAACTCTTTCTTCGCTCGTGCCGAATATAATTATGCTGAAAAATATTATTTCGATGCTTCTTATCGTACGGACGGTTCTTCTTTGTTTGGTAAGAACAAGCGTTGGGCTTCTTTCTTCTCGCTGGGAGCCATGTGGGATATGAAAAAGGAAGATTTCTTGGCTGATACCGATTGGTTGTCCGATTTACGCTTGAAAGTCAGCTACGGTACGACCGGTAACTCCGCTTTCGAAGGTGATCCTTACTATCCGGCTTTGGGATTGATCGGTACAGGAAACTATAATGAAGGCCAGTCTTTCGGTATTTCTTCTGTGCAAAACGATGATTTGACTTGGGAAAAGCAGAAGACGCTTAACGTAGGTCTCAACACTCGTTTCTTCGGCCGTTTGGGTGTCGACTTCGATTTCTACAACAAAGTGACTCAAGATATGTTGATGACGATTCCGTTCTCTTACACGACCGGTCATAGCTCAGGTTGGGGTAATATCGGTAGTATGTTCAACCGCGGTTTCGAGTTGACGGCTACTTATGACATCATTTCCAATAAGAATATGTACTGGACTGTTTCGGCTAACATCAACTACAATAAAAACGAAATCACGGAACTGTTCGGTGGACGCGATGAATATGTGTTGGCAAATACCGGTTTGAAATATCAGGTCGGCAAGCCTTATGGAGAATTCTATTATGTAAGATGGGTAGGTGTTGATCCTCAGGACGGACAGCAGATCTGGCTGGACAAGGATGGTAACGAGACGAAGGAATATTCCGAAAACAACGCTGCCTACACTGGCAAGCAGCAGTTCGCACCGTGGTCCGGAGGTTTCGGAACCCGTTTCGACTGGAAGGGCTTTAGCGTAAGCGCCGATTTCTCTTTCATGCTGGGCAAGTGGATGATCGACAATGACCGTTATTTCGTTGAAAACCCGAATTTTGTCGGACAGTTGAACCAGACGGTCGAAATGGAAAAAATGTGGACGACTCCGGGACAGATAACGGATATTCCGGCTGTCGATGCTCCGAGATATTTTGACACTCACCTGTTGGAAAATGCTTCATTCCTGCGTTTGAAGAACCTGACGATCGGTTATAACTTGCCGAACGATTTGTTGAGAAAGACCGGATTCTTGAGAGGCATACGCGTGTTTGCTGTCGGACGTAACTTGTTGACGGCTACAAAATATAAAGGTGCGGACCCGGAAGTCGATTCAAACTTGCAGTTGGGTAAATATCCGAATACACGCCAGTTCTCGTTTGGCGCAGAATTTACATTCTAATCAATTATAAAGAAAAAGAATATGAATATGAATAAAAAGTATATATTGTCTTTGCTCGCTTGTGCGGCATTTACTGCCTGTGATATGGACCTGACACCGGAAACCAGTATCTCGACAGGCGAATCGGTCCAGAGCGTGTTGGACTGCCAGAAATATAGTAATTTGATCCATGGCGAATGGCGTGGTTATATACAGGGGACATACGATATGGATGCCTTGGTGCAGTCGGGCTTGATTACGGCTACTGCCGATTACGGGAACACCTACGGGGCTTTTTATCGTTGGGACTATACGATTTCCGATGGCGCTTTTTCCGGTTGTTGGGCTGATAATTACAATTATATCGCCAATGCAAACGTGTTGCTGAAAGGCGGGCAGGCTTTGTTGGATGCCAACACCTTGTCGGACAGCGAACGTGCCCAGGTGAGCCTTTACATGGGACATGCCTATTTTTCACGTGCGTTTGCCTATTTCGAACTGGCTCGCCACTTCTGTAAAAACTATGAACCGGCGACCGCTTCCAGCGATTACGGAGTTCCTTTGACATTGGAATATAATCCGTCTTCGAATGCTTCGACTTATCCGGGGCGCAGTTCTTTGGCCGAAACATTCAAGCAGATCACGGATGATTTGGCTAAAGCCGAAAAAATGGTGACAACCCAAGGCTCTGTCCAATCCGCCTATATCACGATCGATGTCGTAAAAGCGCTCAAAGCACGTGTCGCATTGGAAATGGAAGACTACCAGACGGCGATCTCAGCGGCTACTGCCTTGATTAACGGAGGCAAATATACGTTGATGAGTGATGCTCTCGCCTATGCCAGAATGTGGAGATTCGATGAAGGGACGGAAGCGATCTGGCAGTTCTTTATGAATAAGAACGAATTGGGTCCCAACGCACTGGGTAGCTCGTTTTGTGGTGTGATCGATAAGTTGCCGCGTCCTTCTTATCTCCCGACGAAGACTGTTTTGGATTTGTATGATCAAAAGAACGATATCCGTTACGATGCTTATTTCGTTTATGACAGCATCGACGCGCAGTCGGTTGAGGATTTTGAACTGACTTTTTGCAAGAAATGGCCGGGTAATCCGGAACTGTATGATGGAAAGACAAACGTTACTAACAAGACGAAAGCTTTCCGTATTTCGGAAATGTACTTGATCGCAGCCGAAGCGTATGCCATGTCCGGGGATGCGGCGAATGCATCCAAGATGCTGAACGTTTTGAGAACTGCCCGTATCAAAGGATGGACGGCGCAGTCTTATAGCGGTGATGCTTTGATGAAGGAGATCCAGGACGAGTATGTTCGCGAGTTGTTTGGCGAAGATCCTTACCTCTTCAACTTGAAGCGTTGGAAAAAAGGTTTGAATCGTTCAAAGAGCGAAGCTCAGGTGGAATCTTATTTGCCGGCATTGGGAACTGATTTGGTGAAAGCCGCCAATGATCCTTGGTGGGTATGGCCGATCCCGAAAAATGAAATCGATTCCAACCCGCAGATCAAAGATCAACAAAATGAAGGTTATTAACCTTATCTAACACACATAAATAACTATATAGGGGAATGGCTGAATGGGAATTTCGCCATTCCCCGTCTTAAAAATGAATTGGACCCCTTGTCGTTCGGATGAATGGCAAAAACTCTCTTGAAAGACGCAAGTCTTACTTTGTTTGTTTTAAATTAACGATCTGATCCTATTATTTATGAAACGTTTTTTGATCCAATTTTTCATTTTCTCCTTTTTCTTGTTTTTGTTGGATGCTTGCCATGACGATTTGCCGATTGTCCCGGATAAGACGGCATCTTTCTCTGCCGTGACCAAGTCGGCCGGCGTGTTAGACGACAACCTGTTGTTGATTCAGGCAGCCATGCAGCGTGTCGACAGCGCCGTTCCTTTTTTGGATGAATTTTACCGGCTGTATGGAACGCCCTTGTGGGAATATGCTATTCCGTTGGGTGAGGAGGAGCGCGATATATCCTACTTTGTTCCAGTCTATGACGAAAAGCATCCTAATATCATCAACACGATCTGGTTTTTTGACATTTTCGAAGATACGCTTCGTTATCGGACGTTCACTCGTGAAAACGAACATATTCGTGCCAATCAACAGGATTTTGTCTTTGATGAGTTGAGTTATAATATCTTCGGCGACGAGTAGGCAGGCGTAATGAAGTTCGAAGATCCGCCTCAAACTCGCGCTTGGGGAAAAGAGTATTATGATTGTCATTATGGAATCATAGAATGGGGTGATATCGAGGTTTTCAATGAATTGTTATGTAAGGAGCGAACCGTTTGGATATCTGAAACTATCGACTCGACTGATGCCAACCCGATTATTGGAGGAGAAACAGGGATCGGTGGAGGCGGTGGCGGAGACGGTGACGGCGAAACAGGAAATGTCCCTTCCGGTTCTTCCAATAGTAAGATTACCAAGGAAAACCTGAATCAAAGGATTTCGGATATAAAGAAAAGAATGAAGGAATTGGCTTGTAACATCGATGATGTGGAGATAGGGCTTCCGACGGGTGTATGTGCAAGTAATGCCAGGGTTGAGGTAGATGAAATAACAGGCAAAAAGAAAATAGCTCTTTGCTATAAGTTTTTTGGGTTTGAATATCAGGATCAAATCTCTATCATTTATCATGAGGCTTATCATTGTAATTATGATGAGGCTTTGTCAAGCAAGTATGAAATGCCGCTGAATCCTTCATATTATCTTCAAATTCCTCAGGAACATTTGGATTACTTGTTGAAGTATGAGTTTGATGGTATCACGAATGCTATGAGTTTTATTAATAAAGAAATGGCTAAGATTACTGTTTTGCGTTGTCCGGAATATTATATGAACGAGATAAACGCATATAATGCTGAAATCAGGTTAAACCCATCTGTGTCTGAAAAATATAGTCTTGAAAGGTTGTTTGTGTTGTGGGTGCAGCAAACTCTGTATAACTATTCATTGAAACATTATAAATTTTAAACTTCAAGCGTTATGAAAACTCGAGTATTATTTCAGGTTCTATTGTCTGTTAGTTTATTTGTTTCAACAACCTGTTATGGTCAAGCCGGATCGGAGTTGAAATATTTAGAAATAGAAAAGGAAGGTTATGATTTGCAAGGCACTTTGCAGGTCGAAGAATCTTATGACAAGCAAACAAAAATGTTGACAT
>ERZ777011.340-NODE-340-length-74367-cov-7.049036_pt1 | contig 74367 bp, 54 predicted proteins | sample MGYA00374964_ERZ777011 | MGnify/ENA primary metagenome ERZ777011 (study PRJEB29310, sample SAMD00008975) | mouse gut metagenome | study: EMG produced TPA metagenomics assembly of the Metagenome analysis of fecal microbiota from mouse which was promoted... | reverse complement strand
CGTATGTACGGCGATTGAAATAAGAAGCGTTCACACTCAGCAGACCATTCCACAAGACAGCTTCCAAACCACCGTCGACGGTCTGCGTTTCTTCCCATTTGATTGTCGGATCTACAGCCGTCGTAACGGCAGCACCTTGTGTATAAGTATCTCCGAAAGGATAGTTCTGTCCCAACTCATATACGGACTGGTACGGGTATTTGCCGATATTCTGATTACCGAGGCGTCCCCACGAAACCTTCAGTTTTAAGTTGGAGATGAAGCCAAGCGATTCGTTTTCCTTAAAGAAGTTTTCTTCCGACAATCTCCAACCGGCTGCTACAGACGGGAAGAAACCGAACTTCTTGCTTTGAGGGAAACGGGAAGAACCGTCATAACGTACCGTAGATTCAAACAGGTAACGTTCGTTGAAATTATAACGGAGACGTCCGAAACCGGATTGGATCGCCCAGGCATTACCGGTTCCTTCCGATTTCTGGTTATCCGGTGAACCGGCATTCAGATAAGGCAGGTCGTTTCCCGGGAATTTATCGCGCGACCCCTGTACATAACGGTAGTCTTCCTGTTCCCAGGAGTAACCAGCCAAGATTCCGAACGTATGTCCGCCGATCTTCTTATTATATTCGGCTGTCGCCTGGAAAGTCTTATAAATAGTCTTACCCATCTTATGCTTTAACTCGGACGGGCCTAACACACGGTCACCGGAAAGCTTCATCGTCGAACGGTAAGTACGTTCTTCGCCGTTAGTATATGTATATGCTCCGATAGCGGACAATTGCAAATCTTTGATCGGATTATAATCCAGGCGGACATTGGCATTTAAAGAAAATTCCGGATTCTCATAGAAAGAATCGCTCTTGATCCATCCGGCAGGCGTTCCATGCAATTCGCGTCCGGCTCCAAACGTACCGTCAGACAATACGGTCGGTGTAAGTCCGGGGAAACGCAAGGCTTTCTGAATAAGGATCAACATATTGCTGGCATCGTCACCACCCGGAGCCATCGGCTCTTTCCGGTTGCCATATACACCGGAAAGGCGGCTGGTCAACTTCAAGCCCGGCAAGATTTCGTTGATCAGGTTCACACGGGCATTGTAGCGCTGGTAATCGTTTTTCTCCACGATACCGTTCTGTTTCAGATAACCGAATGAAACCATATATTTATTTTCGGCATTGCCACCGTTGACCGTCACATCATGTCCGGTCTGCAAACCTTTACGGGAAAAAACTTCATCCAGATAACGTGCATTGGCATAATGATCCGGATCGCTGCCGTCTCTGAACTTCCGAATTTCTTCCTGCGTATAAGCCTCACGTCCTACCGCTTCATTATAGAGAGTCGCATATTGCCAGGTATCGACAAATTCCGGCAATGCCGTAGGCGTATTGAAACCGACATATCCGTTATAACCGACAGAGACTTTACCTTCCTTTCCCGTCTTGGTCGTCACCAGGATAACGCCGTTTGCAGCACGCGAACCGTAGATCGCTGCCGTAGAGGCATCCTTCAATACGGAAATGGATTCCACGTCTTCCGAACTGACATCGTTCAGTTTACCAGGAATACCATCGATCAAAACCAACGCATCCGACTTTGTTGCCTCATTGGCATCTCCTGAACTGGTAAATGTACCGACACCACGCACACGGATCTCACCACCACTATTACCCGGACGTCCCGAACGCTGGATTACGGTCACACCCGCCATCTGCCCGGTCAAGGCATTCGACAACTGCGGAGTCGAACGGTTTTCAAGTTTCTCACTACCGATCTGGGCAATCGAACCGATTACATTCACTTTCTTTTCCGTGCCATAACCGACAACGACTACTTCTTCCAAAGCTTGTGAATCTTCTACCAACTCGATCGCATAGTCTGTCTTGTCGCCTACCGTCAGTTCCTTCGTGATATAACCGATATAGGAAATCTGCAACTTGGCGCCTTTCGGGGCATCAAGAGAGAAACGACCGTCCATATCTGTAATCGTCCCGTTTGTCGTACCTTTCACCACAACATTGGCACCGGCGATCGGTCCGAAAGTATCCGAAACGATACCCGTGATCTTGCCATCTTGCTGCACTTCGCCCAACAAGACGATCTTATTATCCTCGATACGATACCGATAAGAAGACAATATTTGATTCAAAACTTCTTTAATATTCCCGTTTTCTACATGCAGATCCACATGCTTTGCCATATCAACGGCAGAGTTATTGAAGAAAAACACGAATTGCGTATTCGCTTCAATCGTTTTAATCGCTTCTTCAAGCGTCACACCAGACAGGTTCAGATTGATCTTCGCATTCTGGGCATAACTTTCCACTGCGGACAACTGGAAAAAGGAAATGGCAACAAATAAAAGTATCAGCTTCATTTTCCTGAATAAATTAATGTTAAGAATGGGCACTGCTATTCCATTCGTGGACTTTTTTTTCATACATTTGAATGTTTAAAGTTTTACATTTTGCTCTCACGCTCTTACCTTTGAGAGCAGTTTGTTTAGTTTTACATCAGGCGGATGCTGGTAACATCTGCCTGATTTTTTTGATATTTTCCCGAAATCTTAGGCCATAGGCAAATTATTTATTGTTTATTATTTAGGACTGAGTATTATCTTGTCTCCCTCGATCGTGTAACTGATCGGACTGATCAAGGCCAACAACTTCAAGATCTCTTCCGGCGACTCTTTCCGGATAGTCAACGACAGGCGATGATCGAGTGGGACCCCTTTCCGGCATTCAATATCCATATTATACCAATGCTTCATCCGATGCAGGATGGTCGACAGCTTTTCATTCGTGCAGACCAGCTTGTCACCGATCCAGATAATATAATCGGAAGCATCCACCTCCGACAGGCTATAGGTTCCATTGCGCCTGTTGCAGGAAATCCGTTGGTTGGGTTTCAGGATGATTCCTTTACTCATACCGGACAAAAGGACTTCCACCTTGCCCGAAAGCAAGGTCGTTTCGATCGTTTCCTTATTCTCGTAATTCTTGACATTGAAGTGCGTACCCAACACGTTAACGACCATCCCGTCCGTCTCCACAAAGAAAGGCGCCTTTTCATTCCGCACGACTTCGAAATAACCTTCTCCTTCCAACTTCACAGAGCGCTTATCATCAGAGAAATGTTCCGGATAGATCAACATGCTGTTGGCATTCAGCCAAGCAGTCGTCCCGTCCGGCAAGATCACAGGTCCTTTGCTGTCTTTTCCCATAATGACACGGTTCATTATCAACTGTTCTTCAACAGAAGAATCGAAAAACTGATTTTGTCCGGCAAAATAACTTCCCAGCGAGCAAACCAGCAGTACAGCGACAGAAGCAGCTACTTTCATATAATAAGACAAGCGTATCTGCCTCCGTGCCCTCTCTTTCGCCTCGATCCCGATCGTGAAACGCTTAAAAGCCCGCTTCACCAAATCCGGGTCCGACACCGGGGCAGCACCGCTTTCCAGCCACCGGTCCCTTATTTCGGAAAAAACCTTCTTATTCTCCTCGCCGCCTTTCAACCAGCCAAGCAGAAGTTCCTTCTCCTTTTCCGAAGCATTTCCTTGTAAATATTTTAATATTATGTCATTCATCCTTTGATTACATTCTTTATACCTATCACAAAACAAAAAAGAATATCCCTACCTCCGAACCGAAAAAAATTCTATTTTTGTCGGAAAATATGCAAAGAGAAACAGAATATCATGAAAATACCGGAAGAAAACTGTTTGAAAAAGCCACATGCCAGGACAAATGACCTATCATTGTTCCGCGAACTGTTTGACTCCTATTTTCGGGCACTTACGACCTATGCCTACCGTTTCGTAGACGACTGGCAAACTGCCGAAGATATCACCCAAGATGTTTTCATGTCGCTTTGGGAGAAAAAAGAAAGCATCGACTTTGATGATCCGATCAAACCCTACCTCTATCGCGCCGCTTACAACCGCTCCATCAATTACCTCAATTCAGCCCTGATGCAGAAGCGCATCGAAGGTACGGACACGATAGACGAGCTGATCCACCGCGAAATCCTCAGCTACAACCAGCATGACACGCTCCTGCTGAAGGAGATCACCGACGAGATCAACCGGTTTGTCGACACGCTTCCCCCCCAATGCAGGACAGTCTATAAGCTGAGCCGCGAAAAGAACCTGCGGAACAAAGAAATAGCCGCCCGACTGGAAATCAGCGAAAAGGCGGTAGAAAAACATATCACCAAAGCATTGAGCGAAATACGCAACCATTTGGTACGCCTCGACATCCTTTCCATACTGGTTTGCCTGATCGGTAATTCTTCCTGCCATTAGTTTTTGAGATTTTACGCAGGTTCTATAAGTTCGTTACCGAATCAATGAATAATGAAATCCCCAATGCCTGGTTATTAAAAAACAGACAATAACCCTTATCAGGACGTTTTTCTATTTGGAATGAAATCCCGGACAATTCGTGTTTGACGTTTCCCTCTTCCTGGCCGGAATTAATAAACAGCAGATAAAAAAAGATCGGCAGGAAACAGAAAAGCGGACTCTCTTTGTTACTGAAAAGTAAAAAAAACTGACATTATGAGAAAGCTAAACTCCCGGAGAATCGTCTGTAGCAAACGAATGTTACCGCAAGCCTGAATATTCCAAAAGAGATTTACCTCTTTGACGACATGACGACCGTCTTCATCACCGCGACGACCGTCTTCCCCAGCATGACGACCGTCTTCATGGCGCATGGCCCCGGCAACTCACGGCAACGACGACCGTCTTTATGGCGAAAAACCGCGCACTTCATGGCAAAAACCCCTTTTTGCCTGATGAAGAACCGGCATTTGCAGCTATTTACGAAAGAATGTGTTTTGTTGTTAACGAAACAATATTCCACAAGAACCCCCTTCCCGGATCAGTATATAAAAACAGAAAAACATCCTCAAAAAGAACTCTCAAAAGAATACTGAACAAAATTTAAACAGGCTCTTAAGGGAAATTCGGTTAGTAAGCACTATATTTGCACTTTGTAAGCGAGGGGTATCCTTATATTACCCCCCGTATGAACGGAATACCATTAATAAATCGACGATATGATTCTATTCTTTCAATCTCCAACAAAGACGGTGTTAGCTGTGGAGGCTGCACACGCTTTCTCACCTGAAGATGTAGAAAAACTGGTCTGGGCTTTCAGCGAAGCAACACTACTCCAGGCTGAAACATTGGAAGGCTGGTATGTTGGTCCACGCCGGGAAATGATCACCCCGTGGAGTACGAATGCCGTGGAAATCACCCAGAACATGGGACTCACCGGTATCTCACGCATCGAGGAATACGTCCCTGTTTCTTCCGGCGAAGCAGAACATGACCCGATGTTGCAGCGTATCTACAACGGCCTGAACCAGGACATCTTCACGATCAGCAAACAACCGGACCCGATTGTTTATATCGAGGATATCGAGGCCTACAACAAACAGGAAGGACTGGCATTGAGCGATGAAGAAATGTCTTACCTCAACGAAGTAAGCCGAAAACTGGAACGCCGGCTGACAGACAGCGAAGTGTACGGTTTTGCTCAAGTAAACTCGGAACACTGCCGCCACAAAATCTTCGGCGGTACATTCATTATCGACGGAGAAGAGAAAGAAAGTTCTCTCTTTAACCTGATCAAGAAAACATCGGCGGAGAACCCGAACAAATTGGTTTCCGCCTATAAAGATAATGTGGCATTCAACGAAGGCCCGATGATCGAACAGTTCGCCCCGGCAAGCGGCGACAAACCGGATTTCTACGAAGTGAAAGAAATCCAATCGGTTATCTCGCTGAAAGCCGAAACCCACAACTTCCCGACAACGGTCGAACCGTTCAACGGTGCGGCTACCGGATCGGGTGGTGAAATCCGTGACCGTCTGGGGGGTGGAAAATCATCCTTGCCGATTGCCGGAACAGCCGTTTACATGACCTCTTATCCGCGTACGGAAGGTGCACGCGAATGGGAAAAGATCCTCGATCCGCGCCCTTGGTTGTACCAGACTCCGGAGCAGATCCTGATCAAGGCCTCCAACGGTGCATCCGATTTCGGTAACAAGTTCGGACAGCCGCTGATCTGCGGTTCGGTCCTGACTTTCGAACACGAAGAGAACAAGAAGAAATACGCTTACGACAAAGTGATCATGCTGGCCGGAGGTGTCGGTTATGCCAATATGCGCGACGCGTTGAAGGGTGATCCCGCACCGGGCGAAAAAGTAGTCCTGTTAGGTGGCGACAACTACCGCATCGGTATGGGCGGCGGCGCTGTCTCTTCCGTAAACACGGGCCAATATACCAGCGGTATCGAGTTGAACGCCGTACAGCGTGCCAACCCGGAAATGCAGAAACGCGTATCCAACGTGATCCGTGCGATCGCCGAATCGGACAACAACCCGGTTATCTCCATCCATGACCACGGCGCAGGCGGTCACCTGAACTGTCTCTCCGAACTGGTGGAAGCAACCGGCGGACATATCGACATGAGCCAGTTGCCTGTCGGCGACCCGACACTTTCCGCAAAGGAAATCGTGGGTAACGAAAGCCAGGAACGTATGGGCTTGCTGATGAAAGAAGAAGATGTTGCCCGTGTACGGCGCATTGCCGACCGCGAACGCTCTCCGATGTATGTGGTAGGCGAAACGACCAACGACATGAAGTTCGTCTTCGAACAAGCCGACGGCGTGAAACCGATCGACATCAAGCTGGAATATATGTTCGGCAAACCGCCAAGAACGATCATGAAGGATCATACGGTTGAAGAGACATACGCTCCGGTCGTTTATAAAGAATCCGAACTGCATCATTACCTCGAAAATGTGCTTCAACTGGAAGCCGTTGCATGTAAGGACTGGTTGACCAACAAGGTGGACCGTTCGGTGACAGGCAAGGTCGCACGCCAGCAGTGTCAAGGCGAATTGCAGTTGCCGTTGAGCGACTTGGGTGCGGTAGCTTTGGATTACCGCGGAAAAGCGGGTATCGCCACATCTATCGGCCATGCCCCGCAGGTAGCGATGATCGACCCGGCTGCCGGTTCTGTCATGGCGATTGCCGAAGCATTGACAAATATCGTTTTCGCTCCGTTGTCCGATAAGCTGACAGGCGTATCTTTGAGTGCCAACTGGATGTGGCCGTGCCGCAACGAAGGCGAAGATGCCCGTCTGTACAAGGCGGTCCAGGCTGCTTCCGATTTCGCTTGTGCATTAGGAATCAATATCCCGACCGGTAAAGACTCTCTGTCCATGACGCAGAAATATGGCGATGACAAAGTGATCGCTCCGGGTACGGTGATTATTTCCGCCGGTGCGGAAGTCAGCGACATCCGAAAGATCGTTTCTCCGGTATTGGCCCACGAAAAGAATTCTTACATATATTATATAGACTTCTCGTTCGACACGATGAAGCTGGGCGGTTCCGCTCTTGCGCAGGTTCTGAACAAGTTGGGCGATGAAGTCCCGACGGTAAAGGACAGCGAGTATTTTGCCGATGCTTTCAATGCAATCCAGGATGCTATCGAAAAAGGACTGGTTCTCGCCGGACATGATGTTTCAGCCGGCGGTATGATCACGGCATTACTCGAAATGTGCTTCGCCAATGTGGAAGGCGGCCTGGAAGTAAACCTCGACAAGTTGACCGAACAGGACATCATCAAGATCCTGTTCGCTGAAAATCCGGGTATCCTGGTTCAGGTGAAAGACAAGAAAGCATTCGAGAAGCTGATGGAAGACGCAGGCGTAGGTTTTGCCGTTATCGCCAAGCCGACTTCCGAACGTCACATCCTGGTTTCCAAAGAAGGCATCCAGTACCACTTCGGCATCGACTACATGCGCGACGTATGGTACGAATCGTCTTACAAACTGGACATCAAGCAGAGCGGTAACGTATGTGCAGGCAACCGTTTCGAGAACTACAAGATGCAGCCGCTGGAATTCAAGTATCCGAAGAGCTTCACCGGTAAGCTGTCTTCTTACGGCCTGACTGCCGACCGCAAAGGAAAGAGCGGAATCCGTGCCGCCGTAATCCGTGAAAAGGGTTGCCAGTGCGAACGTGAAACGTCTTATGCACTGTATCTGGCAGGTTTCGATGTGAAAGATGTTCACATGACCGACTTGGCTTCCGGACGCGAAACATTGGAAGACATAAACATGATCGTATTCTGCGGCGGTTTCTCCAATTCCGACGTTTTAGGCTCAGCCAAAGGATGGGCCGGCGGCTTCTTGTTCAACGAGAAAGCCAAGAAGGCACTGGATAACTTCTATGCACGTCCCGACACCTTGAGTTTGGGTATCTGCAACGGTTGCCAGCTGATGGCCGAATTGGGAGTTATTTATCCGGAACATGAAAAGAAACACAAGATGTTGCACAACGATTCGCACAAGTTCGAATCGAACTTCATCTCGGTCGAGATCCCGAAAAACCATTCTGTCATGCTCGGTTCGTTAAGCGGTTCCAAATTAGGAATCTGGGTGGCCCACGGCGAAGGCAAGTTCTCTTTCCCGTATGAAGAAAAAGAATACCATATCGCTCTTAAATATAACTACGAAGGCTATCCTGCCAACCCGAACGGTTCGCCTTGGTCGGTTGCCGGTGTCTGCTCGCACGACGGACGCCACCTGGCAATGATGCCTCACTTGGAACGTGCGATGTTCCCGTGGCAGTGCGGTTACTATCCTGAAGATCGCCGGAACAGCGACGAAGTCACTCCGTGGATCGAAGGTTTCGTGAATGCACGGAAATGGATAGAAGAGCATAAGAAATAATATTTCAATAGGAAAAACAGATCCGCCTACCGGAATAAAATCCGACAGGCATTCATCTTGAAACGGATAGGCATCGAAGATTATTCGAATGCTTATCCGTTTTATATTATATCCAAGTACAACAAATCACGACCTCTTATTATATGTTCCTTCCATATTAATCCCTATCTTCGCAAAAGAATATAAACCATTGGCTTTGTGAAATAGAATCTTTATCTTCGCCGCCTAAACAATAAACAAGTACACTGCTTCATGAAAAAGTTGCTATTTATCCTCGCTACAGCAAGTCTTATCTTGGGATTTAGCTCTTGTTTCCACCAAGATGTCACGAATAGTGCATTGGCATTGATCCCGCAACCGCAAGAAATGACAACCGGGACGGATCACTTCAAACTGACCCGCCGTGCTGCTATCACACTCGACACTTCAAATCCTCAACTAACGGGTATCGCGCGTTACTTCAACAATAAAGTCGCACCGGCTACAGGATTTGAAGTTCCGGTCGAAAAAAACGGGAATATTGTATTCAAACTGACAGACGATGCTGCATTAGGAGCAGAAGGCTATCACCTGCTGGTCAGACATGACGATATCATCATCACCGCCCACCAGCCTGCCGGTATCTTCTACGGAGTACAGACCTTATTACAAATGCTTCCTTCCGGGATAAAAAGCAATCAGGAACAAAAAGGCATCAACTGGACAATCCCTTGTGCCGACATCACCGATCAACCGCAATTTGCCTGGCGCGGACTGATGCTCGACGTCAGCCGCCATTGGTTTACAAAAGAGGAAGTGAAGAAATATATCGACGAACTGGCGGAATATAAGATGAATGTCTTCCACTGGCATCTGACCGACGATCAAGGTTGGCGTCTGGAAATAAAATCATTGCCGCGCCTGACGGAAGTTGGCGCCTGGCGTGCTCCCCGCGTCGGACAATGGTGGCAGCGCGAAACGCAACAACCAGGTGAAGAAGCTACTTATGGAGGCTTTTATACACAAGAAGACGTAAAAGAAGTGTTGGCGTATGCAGCAGAACGCTACGTGCGTGTCATTCCCGAAATAGACGTTCCCGGACACAGCCTGGCCGCCCTCGTTGCCTATCCGGAACTGGCCTGCATGAAAGCACCTTCGACAGTCGGTGTAGGCAACAAGTTCTACGGGGAAGATGAAAATACGCTTTGTGTAGGCAAAGACGTCACTTTCGAGTTCATGGACAAAGTCTTGACGGAAGTGGCAGCCCTTTTCCCCGACGAATATGTCCATATCGGAGGCGACGAATGTTTCAAAGGTTTCTGGCATACATGCCCGCGTTGCCAGGCCCGCATGAAAGCGGAAAACCTGAAAGACGAGAATGAACTGCAAAGTTACTTCATCCACCGGATGGAAAGTATCCTGAAAGAGAAAGGGAAAAAGCTGATCGGCTGGGACGAGATCATTGACGGCGGACTGGCTCCCGATGCAACCGTTATGAGTTGGCGGGGCATGGAAGGCGGAATCAAATCGGCAAAAGCCGGCCATCATGTGATCATGACGCCGACCGAACATTGCTACATCGACCTTTGGCAAGGCGAACCGTCTGTCGAACCGGATACCTACTCCATGTGCCGCCTGAAGGACTCCTATAGTTTCAATCCTGTTCCCGACGGTGTGCCGGCCGAGAAGGTATTAGGCGGGCAAGGCAACCTCTGGTCTGAGTCTGTCCCCACTTTCCGCCATGCCGAATACATGACCTGGCCACGCGGATGGGCCCTTGCCGAAGTTCTATGGAGCGGACCGGCCAAAGCAAACTGGGATCAGTTCTGGCCACGTGTCGAACAACATTTCGCACGTGCGGACCAGGCACAAGTCAACTACGCCCGCAGCATGTATAACGCCATCGTCACCCCTTACTACACGGAAGAGGGTGAACTGAAAATCAAACTGGACAGCGAGCCGGGCAACCTCGACATCTATTATACATTCGATAATACAGACCCCGACAACTTCACTCCGAAGTATGAGACTCCGCTCCGGATACCCAGGAATGCAACCTGGCTGCGTATTGTCACTTACCGGAACAATAAGCCGGTCGGAAAAGTTATAACATTGACAATCAAAGAACTTGAAAAGCGGGCGGAGAATACCCGCCATGTCGTCGGCAACTTGTAACACAAATGTAACATATATGTCGTAAACGCGAAACAGCATTCTCGTTCCTTTGCAAACAAAATCATAAAGTTCAAAAAGTCAGGAATGAAATCAGGAAAGATCATAGCACTGGGCCTGTTGGCGCTGTTTCCGTTTGCGATAAAAGCACAGGAAACTCAGGAAATAGAGAAACTGAACACGCGTGTCGATTCACTTTCGCAGGAAACGACGACTCTGGACAAAATCGTCAGGAAGCTCAGCAAATTCAAAGTATCCGCCTATATCCAAGGCCAATTCCAATATGGACAGGAAGATGCCACCCTGAAAGTAGGCGACAAGAACGAACATGAAGATAAAGGTTTCAACCGTTTCGGCATCCGCCGCGGACGGTTGAAATTCGAATATGACGATGGTATCGGAACCGGTGCCGTGCAGTTCGAAGCCAACGACAAAGGCGTCAGTTTCCGCGACCTTTATATCGGTATCAGAGATCCCTGGACCAAACGCAGCCAACTAATGGCGGGTGTCTTCAACCGTCCTTTCGGCCACGAAATCGGCTACTCGACAAGTGGGCTGGAATCTCCCGAACGCGCCACCATCATCCAATACTTCTTCCCGGACGAACGCGACTTAGGAGCCATGCTGACCCTCCGAGCCAAAGAGACAAGCCCGATCGGTTTCTTCCGCCTCGACGCCGGGCTGTTTGCCGGCAACAGCATCAACCGCGAAACCGACAGCCGAAAAGACTTCATCGGCCGTTTGGGAGCCGAAAAGGTAATAGGAAAATGGGGGAAATGGGGATTAGGCGCCTCCTACTACAATGGCGGCGTTTACAACCCGACCACCACTGCTTACGAAATTCAAGGCAAAAAATTCATTGCAGTCGACAAAGGAGAAACCGGAACATACATGAAACGTGAGTACATCGGTTTCGACATACAGTTCTCATTCAAAAACAGTTTGGGTACGACTACCTTACGCGGCGAAGGGCTGTTTGGCACACAACCGGGCATCGCCACCAGCAGCAAAAGCCCCAACACAGGAACGCGTCCGGCCAACGAACCGGAAAACTCCCTGTTCAAACGCCCTTTCTTCGGCTATTTTTTCTATCTGGTGCACGACATCGCAACCACCCCGTTCTCCGCCGTTCTGAAATACGACGCTTATGATCCGAACACTCAGTTGAAAGGAAATGAGATCGGCGTTGAAAACAGCCTGACCTCCAAGACCGACCTTGCCCAAAGCACACTCGGTATCGGCGCTTTGTACCGCTTCAACAAACACATCCGTGTGCAAGCCTATTACGAGTTCAACTTCAATGAAAAGAGCAAATTCGTAAAGGGATATGAAAAGGACAGGAAAGACGATGTCTTTACCCTGCGCCTGCAATATAAGTTTTAACAAAAACCATTGCCTGCCCGCGCAATACTTCCTTCAGGGCCTATGGTCCCTTTAAACCGATTGCACAATTAAATAATAATTGTGCATAATATCGGGCTTTTTTGCACATTCTTCGGTTTATTGTGCTACCTTTGCCGCATATATTTTTATTTATACATTATTATTTACATGAAGACATTAACAATCGGGGATCTGAAAGCCCGCATTCCAATCATCCAGGGTGGAATGGGCGTAGGAATCTCCCTCTCCGGCTTAGCCTCAGCCGTTGCAAATGAAGGTGGGATTGGCGTTATCTCCGCCGCCGGTCTCGGTCTCTTATATAAAAAACTTTCCCCCAATTACACCGAAGCCGGGAATCTGGGCCTTGCGGCCGAGATCCGGAAAGCCCGTGAAAAGGCCAAGGGTATTATCGGCGTGAACGTGATGGTCGCCCTTTCGGACTTCGCCGAACTGGTAAAAACCAGTATCGCGGAAAAGGTAGACATCATTTTCAGCGGTGCAGGACTTCCGCTGGACCTGCCGTCTTTCCTGAAAAAAGACAGCGTGACGAAGCTGGTTCCTATCGTTTCCAGCGCACGTGCCGTCCGCATCATCTGCGAGAAATGGAAAAACAACTACGACTACCTTCCCGATGCTGTCGTACTGGAAGGCCCGAAAGCCGGCGGTCATTTAGGATACAAGGAAAACCAACTGGAAGATGAGCATTTCTCACTGGAAGAGCTGCTGCCTCAGGTCGTGGAAGAAGTGGCCCACTTCGAAGAAAAATACAACAAGAGAATCCCGGTAATCGCGGCAGGAGGCATTTACACGGGTGAAGACATCAAACGCGTGATGGACCTGGGAGCATCGGGCGTTCAATTAGGAACCCGCTTCGTCACCACTACCGAGTGCGACGCTTCCGACGCTTTCAAAGAAAGCTACATCAAAGCGGAGGAAAAGGACATCGAGATCATCAAAAGTCCTGTGGGAATGCCGGGACGGGCCATCCATTGCAATTTCTTGCAGAAAGTGAAAGACGGCTTGAAACAACCGAAGGCCTGCCCTTTCAACTGCATCAAGACTTGCGACATTTCGCGAAGCCCCTATTGCATCGTGACCGCCTTGTATAACGCTTTCAAAGGGAACTTTGAAAACGGTTACGCATTCGCCGGAAGCAACGCCTGGCGGACCACCCGCATCATGTCAGTAAAGGAAACGATCAACGAACTGATCAACGAGTGGAAACGTTCCGACCAACCGGCTCTTTCTTCCCGATAAACAAAAAGTTCCATCGACAGGAAACAAAAGTTCCGTGTCGATGGAACTCCCGTTCCCTGCTGACAAGTGAAAAAAATGATTATTTATTCTCTTTTCTCTTCATATTCGTCTCGATTATAAACGCGACAATCAATCCCAAACCACCGAACAGAAGGACGGATGCGGCATAAGCAGCACTGGCAGCTTCATATTCATTACGAAAATCCAATGAATGCCTATTAGCAGCGACCATTAAATCACAGAAGAAACCCACAAGTATGCCCAAGCCGATTCCTATCAACAGACATCCCACCTTTAAAGAGCTAAACGAAAAACGAGGCATGCCATACGAAGGGAGACTCAGCCTTTTTCCAAAATCAGTAACATCCATCCTTTCACTGATCTTCTCAATGATCAACAAACGTTCTTTACGGCGAACGAACAATTCAAACAACGAATAAATACCCAAACAAACAAATCCGACAACCAGCGGAACAGTAATAAAATCCATCATAACCGTACTTTTTTAAATGATTAATTAATTTCTTTGCTACTTTTGACGCACCGTTTTCCGAAAGGTTACAGATCCGAAAGAAAAAAATATTTTTTATTTTTGTCGCCGCAAGTTGTAACCTATTCGCTTGGCTTGCGTCCATTATAATACGATGGAGTTGTACACCGACACATATTATATACAAAGGATACAAGCGGGAGATACGGCATGCTTCGCCTGCCTTCTGGACAAGTACAGCCGTCCTGTTCATTCGTTGATCCTGAAGGTAGTCAGAAACCGGGAAGATGCGGAAGAACTGGCGCAGGATGTATTTATGAAGGTATTCAAGAACCTCTCTTCGTTCAAAGAGGAATGTAGTTTTTCTACCTGGATCTACCGGATCGCCTACAATACGGCCGTATCGGAGACACGGAAAAAGAAACACGAGTTTCTGGCGATCGAAGAATCAGTGATCAATAATGTATCGGAACAAGAAGTAACCGAGGCGCTTGGCAGGACGGACGATTCCGACCGGATACAGATGCTCGATACGGCCCTTGCCCAACTGCCTCCCGACGAGCGGGCGATCATCCTGCTCTTTTACATGAAAGAGAAAACAATCGACGAAGTGGCAACGATCACCGGGTTGACACCCTCTAATATAAAAGTGAAATTACACCGCATACGAAAAAAACTGTTTGTTGTATTAAAAGGAATGGAGGAAAAATAAAATGAATCAGAAGAATGACATATTGAAAGACCTGTTTAGCCGAATGCAGGAAGAAGAACTTCCCGTTTCATTCCGCGCCAACATGATGCAACAAATCATGGCCGAAGCCGAACGGATACGCAAGCGCGACGAACGCAAGGGATGGATTGCCGTCATCGCCACCTCTCTACTTATGATCGGAACTGCGATCACCTCGTTCCTTTACATGGGCATCCCCGAAATATCCGTACCGATGCCCAATATGAGCACACTGCCTTTCTATGCCTACATCGGGATGCTCGCCCTCATCCTGTTAGGAGCCGATTACAAGTTCAGGCAAATATTCAAAAGAAGGCAAATATCTCAGGGGAAAAAGATGTAAGTCGCGGTATTACAAGCCCAAAAGATTGTTTTTCCATATAAAAAGTCTTGCAAGTCAGAAAAAAGCATTACCTTTGCCCCCGATTTTTGAGAGATGACAACATAATGTCTAACTTACTAATTAAAGCAAACTTAAGTATTAACAATTAGAGAATGGAAAATTTAAAGAACATTCAGCCCATTGAAGATTTCAACTGGGATGCTCTTGAACAGGGCGAATCTTACGGTCAGGTAAGCAAGGACGATCTTGTAAAAACGTATGACGAAACTTTGAACACTGTAAAAGACAAAGAAGTCGTTATGGGAACCGTAACTGCAATGAACAAACGCGAAGTTGTAGTGAACATCGGTTTCAAATCAGATGGCGTTGTATCTATGGCGGAATTCCGTTACAACCCGGACCTGAAAATCGGTGACGAAGTAGAAGTCTACATCGAAAACCAGGAAGACAAAAAAGGACAGTTGATCCTGTCTCACAAGAAAGCACGCGCTACACGTTCTTGGGATCGTGTGAACGAAGCTCTTGAAAAAGACGAAATCATCAAAGGTTACATTAAATGTCGTACGAAGGGCGGTATGATCGTTGACGTATTTGGCATCGAAGCATTCTTGCCGGGTTCTCAGATCGATGTAAAACCGATCCGCGACTACGATGTATTTGTAGGTAAGACAATGGAATTCAAGATCGTGAAGATCAACCAGGAATTCAAAAATGTTGTTGTATCTCATAAAGCTCTTATCGAAGCTGAACTCGAACAGCAGAAGAAAGACATCATCTCCAAACTTGAAAAAGGCCAGGTACTGGAAGGTACGGTTAAGAATATCACTTCTTACGGCGTATTCATCGACTTGGGTGGCGTAGACGGTTTGATCCACATTACAGACCTGTCTTGGGGCCGCGTTTCTCATCCGGAAGAAATCGTACAACTGGATCAGAAGATCAACGTGGTTATCCTTGACTTCGACGATGAAAAGAAACGTATCGCTCTCGGCTTGAAGCAACTGACTCCTCATCCTTGGGATGCTTTGGATGCCGACTTGAAAGTAGGTGACAAAGTTAAAGGTAAAGTGGTCGTTATGGCCGACTACGGTGCATTCATCGAAATCGCTCCGGGCGTAGAAGGTCTGATCCACGTTTCTGAAATGTCTTGGACACAGCACCTGCGTTCTGCTCAGGACTTCATGAAAGTAGGCGACGAAATCGAAGCTGTTATCCTGACACTGGATCGTGACGAACGTAAAATGTCTCTGGGTATCAAACAACTGAAAGCTGATCCATGGGAAGATATCGAATCTCGTTTCCCGGTAGGTTCTCGCCATGCTGCTAAGGTTCGCAACTTCACGAACTTCGGTGTATTCGTAGAAATCGAAGAAGGTGTAGACGGCTTGATCCACATCTCCGACCTGTCTTGGACAAAGAAAATCAAACATCCGTCGGAATTCACTCAGATCGGTGCTGAAATCGAAGTTCAGGTTCTGGAAATCGACAAAGAAAACCGCCGTTTGAGCTTAGGCCACAAGCAACTGGAAGAAAATCCTTGGGATGTATTCGAAACAATCTTCACTGTAGGTTCTATCCACGAAGGAACAATCATCGAAGTACTGGACAAGGGTGCTGTAATCTCTCTGCCTTACGGTGTAGAAGGTTTCGCAACCCCGAAACACTTGGTAAAAGAAGACGGTTCTCAAGCTGCTGTAGACGAAAAATTGCAGTTTAAGGTAATCGAATTCAACAAGGAAGCCAAGAGAATCATCCTTTCTCACAGCCGTATCTTCGAAGATGAACAGAAAGGCGCTAAAAAAGAAACTGGCGAAAAGAAATCATCAGCAAAACGCGGTGGCAAGAAAGAAGAAGACTCTACAATGGTAACCGGTCCGGTTGAAAAGACTACACTGGGTGACATTGAAGAACTCGCTGCCTTGAAAGAAAAATTGGCCGGCAAATAATTACCGCCTTTTCAGATAAAACAAAAGGAGATGTCCACACGGATATCTCCTTTTTTATTGCTTGAAAATAAAAATTACTCGCCGATCTCCAGCAATGAGTTTATTTTCTGACGCTTGTCCAAGTCCGTAAAATAAATGTCCACTACCTTATAAATATCGAATCCTTCCGTAGAACCGGCAGCCAAATTCAACGATTCGACCAATTTGCCTGTAGCCTTGCGAATTTCATCTTTATTGATCAAATGAAACTCATTGTTGTGAATTAATTGACTCTTTCCCATGATGTTTGATTTTAAAGTTATACTTGTTCTTCATTCGAAAACGGCAAATTTTACATCTCCGCTTCGTTTTATGCACTAAATATACAAACATCCCTGAAATTTTCAACCTTTCGGAGCCTTTATTTCTCAACAAATTCTATTTATCTTGGGATATAAGGAAACCACTCCAAAATTTTCCAAGATTTCGATCCTCCTACGAAGTTTTCACCAAAATGCTTGGGAAATACCGAATAAACAAATATTGTAGATTTATTGCAGGCAAGAAACAAAAAGGAGCTAAGTTTATCACTTAACTCCTTCATTTACCAGTCGGGGTGACTGGATTCGAACCAGCGACCACACGCCCCCCAGACGCGTACTCTAACCGGGCTGAGCTACACCCCGCTTTTATTTTACGGCTGCAAAGGTAACTATTTTTCGTTATACTCCAAAGCTTTCACGATAAAAATCCAAGGATTCGAGGATTTTCTCTTTACTTACCTGCCGATTAATCCGAACATCACCTACTTGCGAGAGCAAAGTGAAGTTGATGATTCCGGCTTCATTCTTCTTATCATGCGTCATCAACTCATATAAGATATCATAATCCTTGCAATCGAACACGAAAGCCGGATAATACTCTCTCAGATAGTACACAACCTGGCTCAGCTTTTCCATCGGAAAGCCGCATACCCTATGGGACAGATATAATTCGCTGACAATACCGGCTGCCACAGCATGCCCGTGCAGTAAAGGACGGTTTTTCCGAAACGACAAGCTTTCGTAGGCATGCCCGATCGTATGCCCGAAGTTCAGAGCTTTACGGATGCCATGTTCTTTCGGATCTTCCTCCACGATACGCTCTTTCACTGCTACGGACTGGGAGACCATCCTGTTCAGGAAAGCATAATCGATTTTCGCGTCAAGATCGAACAGCAGGACGGAAGCATAAATATCCATCGAACTGATAAGCGCATGTTTAATCATTTCGGCATAGCCGGAAAGCAGGTTGTCGCGATCAAGCGTACGCAGGAACTCACAATCGATAAAGACACATTCGGGGGGATAGAAAGAACCGACCTCGTTCTTCAAACCATTGAAATTAACTCCGGTCTTCCCTCCTACAGATGCATCGACCGAGGCCATCAGGGTAGTCGGAATATTGACAGTCCGCAGACCGCGTTTGAAAGTCGCACCGGCGAAACCTCCCATATCAGTAATCATACCGCCGCCCAGATTGATCAAAAGTGAGTTTCGGGAAGCCCCTTCATTCGAAAGACGCGACCAGATATAGGTGACCTGTTCAATATCTTTATGTATATCGCCCGCCTGCACGGTGATAACCGGAGCATCCTGCAAGGCCGGGATATCCCGTATCAGCGGGTAACATTTTTCTTGCGTGTTCGTATCGGTCAGAATAAAGAGTTTATCATAACTCATAGAAGCAAAGAACGCTTGCAAATCGGCTTTGAGGTCCTTGCTGATTATTACTTTTTGAGCAGCCATACTGTCTTTTTAATTGTCATCGTTACGGCAAAGGTATTATATGTTATTCGATTATCAAAACAAGGAAAAGAAAATTCCATGCGCATGGAACTAAAGTTTCATAGGCATGGAACTAAAATTCCCCCTGCATGAAATAATAAATTCATGCAGGGAGAAGATCTATTTCTTCTTATTTCAGGCCGACCGCATCCAAGATATGCTCGACAGCTTCGCCCAGTCCGGCCACATTCTTGCCCCCGGCTGTTGCAAAATGGGGCTGACCGCCTCCACCACCTTGTATCAGTTTCGCAGCATCTTTCACCAGTTTGCCGGCATTCAAGCCTTCGGCTACTAACCGTTCGCTCAACATAACCATCAACGCGCACTTCTCACCGTCTTTGATTCCTGCCACAAATAAAACCTTTTCGTCCGTATTGCTCTCGCCTTTGATTTGGAAAGCCAAGTCTTTGATTGCATCGACATTGGCCTCACCCCGGAATACGACAACTTTCACCCCGTTACGCTCAACCGCTTTGGCAATCAGGTCTTTCTTCAACTGTTGGACTTTTTCCTTCAGATAATCGCTCACCTGCTTTTTCAGCTCGGCATTCTCTTCGATGGCCTTCTTGATGGTTTGAGACAGATTCGGCACATTGTTGAACATCGCACGCAGTTCACGCAGGGAATCTTGCAACATGAATGTGTAGTTTTCAGCTCCTTCGCCTGTCACCGCTTCGATACGACGGACACCTGCTGCAACGGAACTTTCGCCGACCACACGCAGGGAACCGATCATTCCCGTTGCCGGGATATGTGTACCACCGCACAATTCGATAGAGCTGCCATATTTAACAACACGGACTTCTTCGCCATATTTTTCACCGAACAGAGCCATCGCGCCCAATGCTTTCGCTTCGGCAATCGGCATGTTGCGGTACTCTTCCAGCGGATAGTCGGCACGGATCTTTTCACTTACCAACTTTTCCACCTTACGCATCTCTTCATCCGTCACCTTTTGGAAGTGAGAGAAGTCGAAGCGCAAAGAATCGGGTGAAACGTATGAACCCTTCTGTTCAACATGCGCCCCCAGCACTTCACGCAGCGCCTCATGCAACAGGTGGGTGGCAGAGTGGTTACATTCACACTGGATACGTTTCTTCTCGTTGATCTTGGCAGTGAAAGTAACCGTCACATCTTTCGGCAATTTCGTCACCAGATGTACAGGCAGGTTGTTTTCGCGTTTCGTGTCAACCACATCGATCGTCTCGTCGTCGGCAATCAACCAACCGGTGTCGCCGACCTGTCCTCCCATTTCGGCATAGAACGGAGTCTGGTCCAACACGATCTGATATAATACTTTATTCTTTTGCTTGATCTGGCGGTAACGCAAGATTTCGGACTCGCACTCGAACAGGTCGTAACCCACGAAATTACATCCGCCCTCCTTCAGCACCACCCAGTCGCCAGTTTCGATAGCTGCCGCGTTTCGGGCACGGTCTTTCTGCTTCTGCATCTCGATGTTGAACTCGTCGATGTTGGCCTCCATCCCGTTTTCACGCAGGATCAACTCGGTCAAATCCAACGGGAATCCGTATGTATCATATAACGTAAAGGCATCTACGCCGCTGATCATGTTCTTTCCGGCAGCCTTTGTTTCTTCCATCTTCTTATCCAGCAAACGGATACCGGTCTCCAACGTACGCAGGAAAGATTCTTCCTCTTCCTTGATGACCTTTTCGATCAATGTCTTCTGAGCAACCAGTTCCGGATAAGCATCACCCATCGTTTCAATCAGCACGGGCAACAACTTGTACATGAAAGATTCTTTACGATCCAGGAACGTGTAGCCGTAACGGACGGCACGACGCAGGATGCGGCGGATGACATAGCCAGCCTTGGCGTTGGAAGGCAATTGCCCGTCCGTAATCGCAAAGGCGATCGTACGGATATGGTCAGCGATCACACGCATAGCCACGTCCTGCTGCTTGTCCTCGCCGTAGGCAGTCCCTGCCATACCGGCGATCACTTTGATGATCGGCTGGAAAACATCCGTATCATAGTTGGATGTCTTGCCCTGCAATGCCATACAAAGACGCTCGAATCCCATACCGGTATCGATCACGCGGGCAGGCAACGGTTCGAGCGAGCCGTCAGCCTTGCGGTTATACTGCATGAATACCAAGTTCCATATTTCGATCACCTGCGGATGGTCCTTGTTGACCATGTCCTGCCCGGGAACGGCGGCACGTTCGTTTTCCGGACGCAGGTCGATATGGATTTCGGAGCAAGGGCCGCAAGGTCCCGTATCACCCATTTCCCAGAAGTTATCGTGCTTGTTCCCATTGATGATATGTGCCTTCGGCAGGAATTTTTCCCAATAACCGGCAGCCTCGTCGTCGCGTGAAAGGCCTTCGGCGGGACTTCCTTCGAAAACGGTCGCATACAAACGGTCGGGGTCCAATTTCAACACTTCGACCAGGTATTCCCACGACCAGTTGATCGCTTCCTGCTTGAAATAGTCGCCAAACGACCAGTTTCCCAACATTTCGAACATGGTGTGGTGGTACGTATCGTGGCCGACCTCTTCCAGGTCGTTATGCTTGCCACTCACACGAAGGCACTTTTGTGAATCCGCGACACGTGGATATTTACGGGGGACGTTCCCCAGAATGATATCTTTGAACTGGTTCATGCCTGCATTGGTAAACATCAATGTAGGGTCACCCTTCACCACCATCGGAGCAGAAGGCACAATCTGGTGCTGCTTGGAAGCGAAGAAGTCTTTAAATGATTCACGGATTTCTTTTGCTGTCAACATAATCTATTCTATATAGTCTCGTTAATATTCTGAAAAACAATTTGCAAAAGTACAGCAAATTATTATTTTTGCACGCATTCAAAACAAAAAATATTTAATGAAACTATTTAAAAGCAGAAAAACATATTACCTGTATAATCCCAACACGCTCAGTTACGAACGAGTTTATCCCTCTGCCAAAGACCGCTTCTTCGGCGTGCTCCGCCACCTGAGCATAGGCATCGTGGTCGGGGTGGGCATATTCTTTATCTTTTCCCGCACGTTCGATTCACCGGTCGAATCGCTTTTAAAGAAAGAAAACAAGTTGTTGCAGACGCAATACGAAGTGCTTTCGTTACGTCTGACCAATGCACTGGAAGTCTTGGATGACATACAGCAACGCGATGAAAACCTGTACCGGGCGATCTTCCAAGCGGAATCGATCCCCGAATCCGTCCGTAAATCCGGCTTCGGCGGAGCCAACCGGTACGAACATCTGATGAGCCTCTCCAACCCCGAACTGATCGTTTCGGCTACCCGGAAGATGGATATGCTAAGCAAGCAGCTCTACGTACAGTCCAACTCGCTGGAAGAACTTATCACATTGGGCAAGAACCAAGAAGAACGGAGCAAGTGCATTCCCGCCATACAACCGATTGCCAACAAGGACCTGAAACGCACAGCTTCCGGATACGGGGTTCGCATCGACCCGATCTACCGTACTCCCCGCTTCCACTCAGGTATGGACTTTTCCGCCAAAGTAGGTACGGAAATTTATGCTACGGGCGATGGAGTCGTTACTTTCGCCGCTTGGAAACAAGGATACGGGAACTGCCTGATGATCGATCACGGGCACGGTTTCCAGACACTTTACGGACACATGAGCAAATATCGGGCACGCGTCGGGCAGAAAGTCAAACGCGGGGAAGTGATAGGTGAAGTGGGCAACACCGGAAAGTCTACCGGGCCGCACCTTCATTATGAAGTGATTGTCCGTGGAAAACATGACAACCCGTCCAAATACTACTATATGGACCTGACGCCGGAAGAATACGACCGTATGATACAGATTGCCGAAAATCACGGCCAGGTTATGGATTAAACATTGTTTAATACGATGGCATTAAATAAAGATAAAAATCTAAAGCTCTATTTCTCTATCAGCGAGGTAGCGCAGATGTTCGACGTCAACGAATCCACCCTGCGCTTCTGGGAGAAGGAATTCGAACAGATCAGCCCGCGCAAGACCGGCAAAGGGACTCGTTCGTACCGGCAGGAAGATATCGACGCCATACGTCTGGTCTACCATCTGGTGAAAGAAAGGGGAATGACACTGGCTGGCGCCCGGCAAAAACTGAAAGAGAACCCGGAAACAACGATACGCCATGAAGAGATCGTAAACAGATTGAAGCAGATCAAGGAGGAATTACTCGCCATGAAGGAGGCATTCGAGGCGTTGGAAGTTTCCAAATAGTTTTTCCCCGCGTATAAAAACGATTTTAAAGAATTAGCTTGTTACGCTGGAAAATCGTACCTTCGCAGCAATTTTATAAAAACAAGAAACATGGAAATTACGGGAAGAATCATCGCCGTACTGCCGGTTCAAGGCGGTATCAGCAAAAACGGAAACGAGTGGAAAAAACAGGAATATGTTCTGGAAACACATGACCAATACCCTAAAAAAGTATGCTTCCAAATCTTCGGCGCAGACCGCATCGACCAGGCAGCCATACAGCCCGGAGAAGAACTTACAGTATACTTCGACATAGACAGCCGCGAATATCAGGGACGTTGGTACACGAATATCAGTGCCTGGAAAGTGGAACGCCCGATGGCTGCCGCTCCCCAGTCCGCACCGGGTGCCATGACACCGGAGAACGTCATACCGGCATCCGCACCGGCCGTATCTGCCGTTCCCGATTTCGGGCCGGCCAACCCGATCGACGATCTGCCTTTCTAATGGACATCGTTCTTTTAATCGGCGGACTGATCCTGATCCTGGCCGGAGCAAACGCACTGACCGATGGAGCCGCATCAATTGCCAAACGCTTTCACATCTCAAGCTTGGTGATCGGACTGACGATCGTCGCTTTCGGTACATCGGCGCCTGAACTGACCGTCAGTATCGTTTCCGCCTTAAAAGGGAGTGCAGACATGGCAATCGGGAACGTAGTCGGAAGCAATCTCTTCAACATATTGATGATCGTCGGCTGTACGGCTGCCATCGTCCCGATCCATGTAACAAAAGGAACGTTAAGCAAGGAGATACCGCTTTGCATACTGGCGTCCATCGTCCTGTCCATCTGTTCCAACGATGTGCTGATCAACAAGGCCGCGGCCAATACGATCAGCTGTAGCGACGGAATGTTGTTGCTGTGCTTTTTCCTTATCTTTTTAGGGTACACGTTTGCCATTGCCCGCAACGGCAGCGGCGAAGGCGAGTCCAAGGTAAAGGAAATGCCGACAGGAAGGTCCATCGTGTTCATCGTGGGCGGCCTGGCCGGTCTGGTCTATGGGGGACAATTCTTCGTGAACGGTGCTTCGGGAATCGCTCGTGGCCTCGGAGTCAGCGAATCGATCATCGGCCTGACGCTGGTTGCCGGAGGGACTTCGCTGCCCGAACTGGCGACATCGGTCGTGGCCGCCTTGAAGAAGAATCCCGAAATGGCGATCGGGAACGTGATCGGTTCCAATCTTTTCAACATATTCTTCGTCTTGGGATGCAGCGCGACCATCAGCCCGCTAAACATTCAAGGAATTACGAACCTGGATCTCGGCATACTGACCGGTTCTTGCGTGCTGCTTTACATCTTCGGCTGGTTCTTTAAGGAACGGACCATCACACGGATAGAAGGGATCATTTTGATAGCTTGTTATATAGGTTATACAATCTATCTGATTTCCTTATCATGACCCATAATGACAACGCTTGTGTTGAACTTAATCCGCCACACGAGCCACAGACTGGATATTCTTTATCTTGGAAAGGACTACACACATCCGCTGGATATCCTCCACATCGTGTACTTTCATCTTTACCTTTCCTTCGAACATGCCGTCTTTCGCCTCGATCAGCAGGCGGATGATATTGACATTGAAGTCATCGGAAATCGTACGGGCAATCGTGTTCAACACGCCGATCGAGTCAATGCCCTTGATCTCAAGCGTCGCCTCGAATGAAGAATGGTGGCTGCTCCATTCCGTATTGAGGATACGTTCTCCAAAGCTGCTTTTCAAACGTAGAGCGATCGGGCAAGAACGTTTGTGAACCACCACGTTGCCATCATCATGGATAAAACCCAAAGATTCGTCGCCCGGAATCGGTTTACAACAATCGGCAATGACATAATTGCGTTCGAAAGCCTCCTCCTTCAAAATATAAGGTTTTTTCTTGTCATATTTCGGTTTTTCCTTCGGTTGTTGCTCTTCCTCTTTTTTCCCGGTAGTCGCTTTCGTTGCTACCCGGAGTGCCTGTTTGACGTACTTAAAGAGGAGATTGTCCGTTTTCTCTTTCAATAGCTTGCGGATGTTATCCGGCAGAACCACATCCCCTTTTTCTACCGCATAGTAAAATTCTTCCCGCTTGGAAAAACCGAAATACATACACAGCTTGTCGATATTGGACGTATTTACATCCAGATTGTTACGCTTGAAAGTTTCGATCATCTTAATCTCGCCCTCTTTGGCAGCCTCTTTACGAATCTTTTTCAAATAGGCATCGATTCGAGCACGCGCTCTTGCAGTCGTTACAAAACCCAACCATTCCGGTTGCGGGTTCTGCGAACGGGAAGTCAGAATCTCCACCTGGTCACCACTCGCCAACTGATGGCTGAGCGGCACCAAACGATGATTGACCTTGGCCCCGATACATTTGTTTCCGATATCCGAATGGAGAGCATACCCGAAGTCCAAAGCCGTAGCTCCTTGAGGCAAAGTTTTGATATCACCTTTCGGAGTAAAGACAAATATCTCAGAAGTAAAAAGATTCAGTTTGATCGTATCGAGAAAATCCAAAGCGTTCGGATCCGGACTTTCCAGTATCTCGGTAATGGTCTGCAACCATTTGTCGAGTTCCGTATCTTCTTCTATGTTATGTTCCTTATACTTCCAGTGGGCGGCAAAACCTTTCTCGGCAATCTCGTCCATGCGGCGGCTACGGATCTGTATTTCCACCCATTGTCCGTCAGGCCCCATCACGGTCAGGTGCAACGCCTGATAGCCATTGGCTTTCGGACGGCTCACCCAGTCGCGGATACGGTCCGGACGAATACGGTAGATATCCGTGATGGCGGAATAGATGTCCCAGCACTGGTTCTTCTCATCCACACCAGGCAGAGGGTCGAAAATGATACGAACGGCATAGATGTCATAGATGTCTTCAAACGTGACACCCTTGTTCTCCATCTTGTTCCAAATGGAATAGGCGGATTTCACACGGGCACGCATTTCGTAATTGAGCCCCATCTCCTTCAATTTCCTATCCACCGGTACGGCAAAATGCTTGAACAAAGAGTTACGGGCAGCTTCCGTAGACTTCAGTTTCAGATTGATAAAAGCATATTCCTGCGGATGTTCATATTTGAAACTCAGATCTTCCAACTCCGTCTTGATAGAGAAGAGTCCCAGGCGGTGTGCCAAAGGAGCATAGAGGTAAAGCGTCTCACCTGCTATCTTGAACTGCTTTGCCGGCAACATGGACCCCAGAGTGCGCATATTATGGAGACGGTCGGCTATCTTGATCAGGATCACCCGGATATCATCGCTCATCGTGAGCAGCAGTTTACGAAAATTTTCCGCCTGAGCCGATGCCTGTTCACCGAAGATGCCACCGGATATCTTCGTCAGCCCGTCAACAATCTGGGCGATCTTCTCACCGAACATATCCTTAATATCCTCCACCGTGTATTCAGTGTCCTCCACCACATCATGCAACAGAGCCGAACAGATAGAGGTGGACCCCAATCCCATCTCGCGGCAAACAATACGCGCCACGGCAATCGGGTGCATGATGTAAGGTTCACCCGAACGACGCTTCACGCCGGCATGTGCCTGATTGGCAAAATTGAAAGCCTTGGTTATGCGTTCCACCTTGCGCCGGTGATTTGACTTAAGGTAATCCTGTAACAGCGCGTCAAAGCCGTCTTGGATCATCTGCTCGTCGGCCGTAAGGATGGGATTTGCCTCTTGGTCGAGGTGCATGCCTGTTGTGTCTTTTGTGTTGTTTATGTCGCTCATATCGAAAGTCCTTCCCTGTGTTAAACATGTATGTAGGCAAATATATACAAATATTTGCTTATATATTCCCCAAAGCGACAGAAAAAGTTAAACAACCGGAATTTTCAAGATCTGGCCCGGCCGGATGCTGGCACTTGTCAGCCCGTTGGCTTTCTGCAAGTCGTCTGTGGAAACTCCCGGATACTTCTTGGCAATAGAGTAAAGGGAATCTCCCGACTGCACTTTATAAGTCAAGTTCTTGCCTGAGACACGAACAGGAACGGAACCGGCCTTTTCGGTCTTCTTCGTCTTGGCGGAAGCAAACGTGACTCCTCCATTATCGACATGCAAACGCAAGCGGCGGCCTTTGGCGACACGGTTGGAGCCAAGCCCGTTCCATTTGCGGATTTCCTTCGGAGTAACGCCGTAACGGTTCGCGATGGTATAGATATTCTCACCGGCAGCCACCACATGGGTTATGGTTTCCCGTGTAAGATTTTTCGAACTGCCGCCAACATTGACCGGGACACAACCGGCCAACAGCTCCTCTATACGATGCGTATAAACCGAATCCTCCTTGTCGACAAACGCGTATGTCTGCGATGCCGGAAGCTTCAATACGGAAGGGCACGCATTTCCCGGAATAATATCCCGTTTATATTGTGGATTAAGCGCACGAAGCTGTTCGATGTCGATGCCCAGCACGTCAGAAACCTGTTGCAAGTGGAGCATGCTGCTCACCATGACCGTATCGGTCGCCAACGGCAGACTGGTCTGCACCGGACAGATATTGTGATCGCAATAGTAATTCATGATGTAATTGGCAGCAATAAACAGCGGCACATACGAACGGGTCTCACGAGGCAAGAAGCGGAAGATCTCCCAAAAGTCAGTCTTCCCGCCGGACCGGCGGATCGCCTTGTTCACATTACCCGGACCACAGTTATAGGAAGCCAAAACCAGATTCCAATCGCCATAGATGGCATACATATCTTTGAAATACTTGCAAGCCGCCTCAGTCGCCTTTTCCGGATCACGCCTTTCGTCCAGCAGACTATTGATCTCAAGGCCATATATCTTTCCGGTCGGAAGCATAAACTGCCATAGCCCACAAGCCCCCACACGGGAAAGGGCGACCGGGTTCAGAGCGCTTTCGACAACGGCCAGATACTTCAGTTCCAAAGGCAAATCATGCTTGTCGAGCACCTGCTCGATCATGGGGAAATAAAAATCTGCCATGCCCAGCATATAGCGTACCAAATCACGCTTACGCCCCGCATACAAGTCGATGCAGTCCCTCACCACCTCGTTATAAGGCAAATGAATCACACTGGGCAAGCGCTCCAGACGTTCTTCATAGACTGAATCGGGGAAATAGACATTCTCCGCATCGTCATGACAATACTCATCCACTTTCGAAAAATATTGCACATGCCAGGAATGAAGCAAACTATCCACATTTGCATCAAGGCTTTCAGGTATCAGGCCCACTACGACAGACAGTGAGTCTGCCGACAATGCCGGATGCTGCGATTCACCGAATATGGAATCCTGCGCACGGGATACCTGCATCAAGCAGAACAGGCAGAATAGAATAAGTAGGTTTTTATTCATGATGTTAGAACTTAAAACTGCAATTCAATCCATACGCCCCCGGCGTATATCGGGTCTTCGGAGTCACCTCCGGCGCCCAATGCATGCTCAGGTCCGGAGAAATGTCGAAATCGAAGAGCTGGGCGTCCACATACGCGTCGATTATACTGATCGCATACACCCCGACCGTAATGATAATACTCAAATCCCTGTAACGGCGGAAATAATCCTTCCGTCGTTTCAAGTTATCCTGAAACTGGGTATTCTCCACATACGAGCTTTCCTGCCCATTCGGAACAAAAATCGTCCAACTCTCGCTCCACGGCCCCGTATACGGCTTATGCCCCTCTTGCTTCCCCGCCTGTACTTTGGCGTAATCTTCCATTATATTAAAATAGGCGTTGGAATAATCACTGTAATTCTTATTGTTCCAGGTGATAGCATACATACACCCCATAAAGGCCCCGTATACCAACGGAAGTTTCCAATACTTCCTATTATATATCTGCCCCAGACCCGGCACCAACGCATACAGCATCGCTTTGTTCGGATCAGGTTTGAACTCGTTCAGCTTCATCCTCGGCCGGGGAAGCGAGTCGGCCGCCGAAAGCACGGCCGTGACAGTCGAATCGGAAGAAATCATCGTATCCTGCTTTGCCGTTACCGTCCTCTGCGCATAACCGGGCCATGCCAAGCACAGGAGGACTATTATCCATAAAATCGCTTTCCCGTTTCTCATTTCAACTTATCCAACAAACCGATCAGTTTCTCCAATTCATCTTCAGACGCAAAAGGGATCGTTATTTTTCCTTTTCCTTTTTCGTTGCATACCAGTTGCACCTTGGTTTTAAAGAAGCTGGACAGATGGTCTTTCAGCAAGTTAAACTCCTCGGGCAGTTTCGGAGTCTGCCGGGCGGGCTTATCCTTTTTTGCCTGTTCAAGAGCCGACACATCCACTCCGCCGCGCACTATTTCTTCAACGTTACGGACGGACAATCCTTCTGCCAAGATCTGTTCGTAAAGCGCCAACTGCACCTCCGGGTCCTCGACAGGAAGCAGTGCCCGCGCATGTCCCATGTCGATCTTCTTATCTTTCAGCCCTACTTGTATCTCGGCAGGGAGCTTCAAGAGGCGGAGGTAATTGGCTATCGTCGCCCGCTTCTTGCCGACACGTTCGCTCAGCTTTTCCTGCGTCAGTCCGTAGCTGTCGATCAGCTTCTGGTAAGCCAAGGCTATTTCTATCGAGTTCAGGTCTTCACGCTGGATATTCTCGATCAGTGCCATTTCGACGATATTCTCGTCTGCCGCGGTTTTGATATAGGCAGGGATACGCTCCAGCCCCGCCATCAGGGAGGCACGATACCGGCGTTCGCCGGAAATAATCATATATTTATCCGTTCCCGTTTCTTTCAGCGTAATCGGCTGAATAACACCTAACGAACGGATGGAAACAGCCAGTTCCTCAAGCGTCTCTTCTTCAAAAACAGAACGGGGTTGATCCGGATTGGGCTGGATCTTGCTCAGTTCTATTTCACTAATAGACGACGAGCCGCCCGTCTTCAGGTCGTCCATCGTTATCAAAGCATCCAATCCGCGGCCAAGAGCCGATCTTTTCATTACCATAAACTTTCGAATTTATGATTTATGATTTATGATTTGAAAAGACAAACAAATCATAAATCATAAATCTATTTGTTTTTATCTATCAGCTCCTGTGCAAGCTGCATGTGATTAAGAGCTCCCTTCGACTCGGCATCGTAGAGTAACACAGGTTTGCCGTAGCTGGAAGCTTCGCTTAATTTGACATTACGCTGAATCACGGTCGTGAAAACCAAGTCCCGGAACGGACGCTTCACCTCTTCATATATCTGATTGGCCAAGCGAAGACGCGAGTCGTACATGGTCAGCAGGAAGCCTTCGATTTCCAAAGCAGGATTCAGCTTGGATTTGATGATCTTTATCGTGTTCAACAGTTTGCTGATACCTTCCAGCGCAAAATACTCGCATTGCACGGGTATCATAACCGAATCGGCCGCTGTCAAGGCATTAACCGTGATCAATCCCAAAGAGGGAGAACAATCGATCAGGATGAAATCGTACCGATCTTTCAGCGGGACCAACATTTGTTTCAATATCTGTTCCCGGTTCTCCATGTTCAGCATTTCAATCTCCGCACCTACCAGATCGATGTGGGAAGGGATAATATCCAGTCCCTCTACCTCCGTATTGGTAATAGCACCTTTCGGGTCGTCGCCATTCACCACACACTCGTAGATCGACTGCTCCACACTACGGATATCCACGCCCAGTCCCGACGAAGCGTTGGCCTGCGGGTCCGCATCGACCACCAGCACCTTCTTTTCAAGAGCCGCCAGCGACGCAGCCAGGTTTATCGTAGTGGTAGTCTTGCCTACCCCGCCTTTCTGATTTGCTAAAGCGATAATCTTTCCCATACTTTGTCTATTTATTCGGGGACAAAACTAAACATTAAAAACCTAACACAAATCAGTTTAAGCAAAACAATGCCTGTTTTGTTGAAAAGTCACCTTATCTGTTGATAACTTGCAAATATACACAAATATTATAGAATAATACGTTCCAAATGAGCGCAATCAGGGCAATCGTACCAAAATCATAAAGCACCCATCTGCTTTCGCCACCGATACGGACCAATCATATAATGTTTTTGCAAAAACAACTATCATACTATCATATCCGGCCGTATATTATTTTAAACCAATGCGTTATGGCATGATAGTTGCTGTTTTTAACTATCATTCATCTATCACACCTATCATAGTTAAAAACGATAACACCCTGTGTATCAATCATACGATAAAAACCGAGACCGTCCGGGAACAGGTGCAGAATATGTTAAAACGGCTTCTTTTTTCATCAAGACAGGCTTTTCTTTTGTCAAAAACAGCTTTTAAAGCCGCTTGAGACCCGGGTCTCCGTAGTGGGTACACCCGGGTGCGGGAAAGGTGCAGACCCGGGTCTCAAGCGAAGCCTTGACGGGGATGCGCCGATGTTTATCCGCCATGTCGGAGATACTTTTATGCCCTGTTTTGGCATCTTTTCCGGCGATGGCTGTTTTTGCCCATACAAACAGGAACAGCATATCATCAGCTACATGAATAAATATCCATGTAAAAAGCATGATAGCTACTTTTCCCCTGTAAGAGGCATAGTCTTAGATGACTATATGAGTTATTCTTATTTTGCCGGCATCTCTCCAACAAAAAAAACGCAGACTAACGCAGACTTATCATTTTATAGATGACAACAGTTGCGTTACTCTGCGCTCGTCCACGTAGCCCGCGTAGCTCGCGTACGGTAAATTCGGATCAAAGGACCTGGATGCCTTCTTCACGAGCCGCATCCTCTCCGGAAGGAGTGATCAGCTTGTACCCCTTGCCGTGGATGTTGATGATTTCGATTCCCGGATCATCCTTCAGCAATTTACGCAGTTTCGTGATATATACGTCCATGCTGCGGGCATTGAAGTAGTTATCATCCACCCAGATTGTCTTCAACGCGTAATTACGTTCCAGAATGTCATTAGCATGTGCGCAAAGGAGACTCAGAAGTTCACATTCCTTAGTTGTCAGTTTCGTGACCTTGTCGTCGATAGCCAGCGTCTGTTTCTGCGTATCGAACAAGAAGTTTCCTAACTTGTAAAAAGGAATATCTTTCATCTTCTTGCCTTTCACACGGCGAAGGATCGCTTCAATACGGAGCAAGAGCTCTTCCATGCTGAAAGGTTTTGTCAGATAATCATCTGCACCTATTTTGAAACCTTCCAGGATATCTTCCTTCATCGTCTTGGCCGTAAGGAAGATAACAGGGATATCAGGATTGATAGAACGGATTTCCTGAGCCAGTGTGAAACCGTCTTTTTTCGGCATCATCACATCAAGTACGCAAAGATCATATTTGCCTTTGGTGAAACCTTTGTAACCGGCTTCTCCATCGGAGAAGAGGTCAGTCACATAACCTTTTGCCTGCAAGTATTCTCTCAGCAGCATACCCAGGTTCTCATCGTCTTCGCAAAAGAAGATTTTCAGTTTTTCTTCCATAACTAACTTTTTATAAGAGGTAAAGTAATAATAAATCTTGTTCCAACATTCCCGGACCCACCTTCGGCACGGATCGTACCTTTATGGTCCTCCACTATTTTACGGACGTAAGCAAGTCCGAGACCGAACCCTTTCACGTCGTGTACATTGCCTGTCGGTACACGGAAGAAGCGGTCGAATACTTTCTTGAGGTATTCTTTCTTGATTCCGATACCGTTGTCCTCGATCGATATCAACAGCTTGCCATTCTCGTTCCAGGTCCGGCACATCAACGTCAGCGGGACTTCGAGGCGGCGATACTTGACTGCGTTGTCCAGCAGGTTGAACAGCACATTCGTGATGTGCATCTCATCCACGTAGATGTCCGAATCGACCGCCTGCAAGTCGATATCAATCGTGCCGTCATATTTCTCAACTTTCAGGGCGAATGTATTGGCAACGCTTGCCAGCAAATCGTTCGCATCCACCTCCTTCAACTTGAGAGCTGCTTTCTGGCGCTCAAACAGCGACATTTGCAGAACCTTTTCCACCAGGAAGCCCAACCGTTTCGTCTCGTCGTTGATCACCCCGGAAATATGCTTGAACACATCGGGGCTCTTCGTGATGTCCGAATCCTTCAGCATCTGTGCGGCAAGCGAGATGGTCGAAACCGGCGTCTTCAGTTCGTGCGTCATATTGTTGATAAAGTCATTCTTCATTTCCGAAAGTCTCTTCTGACGGAACACGATATAAATGGTAAAGATAAACGTCACCAAAAGTATCAGTGAGAAGATGATCGAAGGCACGATAAAGGTTACAGAACTTGAAATATAATCGCCCTTCGTCGGGAAATACACTTTCAGGTAATTCTGTTTCGAAGGAGGATCGTTGGGGAATAACACCTGTTGAATCACATCCGATACAGGAGGAATATCCCCGTTCTGATAAACAACCTTCCCGTCTTTGTTAATAACAGCAAAGACGAACGGCAAGTTCAACCCGTTGTTAACAAATTCTGATTTTAAATAACTATTCAGCTTTTTAAAATCTATCCGATCTTCGATCGGCCTCAGGTTTGCCGTATGCAAGATATTCAAGATCACTTCGTTGAACAACCCGCTTTGATACAGGTAACGGCGCTTCAACGTTTGCTGCAAATCTTTTGACGTACGGACTATACTGTTAGGGACCTTGTTGCTGCCCAGCGAAGGAAGCGGCTCGAACTTGCGTGTCCGGATGTCACGATGAAACTCGATATGCTCCACGGTTCCATCGGCATTGGTAAACTGCATCTTGTATTTTTTCTCGGTGATGATCCCGCCGCCAAAGTTGCCCTGTTCATTCCGGTATAAATAATTGTTTGCCTCGTCACGGCTGAGATCTTCTTCCAGATACCGGGCCGTTTCATCAAGCTCGAGGTTTTTCGAGACTTGGTGCATCGATCGTTTGACAGTTTCATTGAACTGCTCGCTACTTTTCTTGAGTATGATGCTTACATATTTCACCTGCAAAAAGAGCAAACCGGCAAAGGCAAAAGCCATCACCACCGCAAGCAACCAAATCGTAGACTTCCTCATATCAATAAATCTCTCTTTTAATGTCACAAATAACGTGCCTTTTAATTTAATATTCACACAAAAAAGGTAAAAACAGAAAGGCTTATATGTTAAAATACATTACTAAAAGCGTATTATTTCTCCTTATATCTGTTTTTAAACCAACATATTACCACCGACCTTGGCGCATCATCACATTCCATAGGCCTCATACTAATTGATTAAAACAAAAATACAACGTGAATTGTTGCATCGGGCACTTAAAAACTTTTCCCGAAAGCATTGACTTTTAATTATTAACCCTATCTTTGCCTCCCGTAAGAGTTACGTGAAATGACACAAGAAGGTATTACACAGATAGACATCAAACAGGTATTACGCCAAAAGGCGCCTTCGGCCGCCCGTAAGATTCCCGGCTTTGTGATTGACTATCTGATCCATACTGTTCATCAGGATGAACTGAACGATATCCTCCGCCGATACCACGATAAAGACGGGGTAGCGTTCATGCAGGAGCTGATCGGATATTTTGACTTGAACTTGGAATTGGTAAATGAAGAACATATTCCTGCCGAAGGACGGTATATATTCGTCTCCAACCATCCGCTGGGCGGACTGGACGGGATTTGCCTGTCGGCCGTCATCGGCAGACGCTTCGATGGAAAGATCCGCTACTTGGTAAACGACCTGCTGCTTTACCTGACCAACCTGAGATCGATCTTCGTCCCCATCAACAAACACGGGGCGCAAGGGAAAAAGAACGCCGAGTTGATCGAAAAGGCATACGCTTCGGACAACCAGATCATCACATTCCCCGCCGGCTTATGCTCACGCAAGCAAAACGGGAAGATACAGGACACAGAATGGAAGAAATCGTTCATCCAAAAAGCCGTGCACTATCAGCGAGACGTCGTACCGGTGTTTTTCGAAGGACGCAACTCCGATTTTTTCTACCGTTTCGCCAACCTGCGGAAAACATTGGGCATAAAGATGAATTACGAAATGATCTACCTGCCCGACGAGATGTTCAAAAGCAAACACAAGACGTACCGTATCCATTTCGGAAAGCCGGTTCCCTGGCAAACCTTCGACAACAGCCGCAAACCGGCAGAGTGGGCCGCGTGGATGAAGGAAGTCGTCTATGACCTAAAGAAATAATTGATTTTATATATGCAAGACATTATCAAACCAATTGACCGTGCTCTCCTGAAAGCCGAGCTGACCGAGGACAAGAAGCTGCGAAGAACCAACAAATCCAACAATGAGATATACATTGTCACAGCCCATGACTCTCCCAACGTGATGCAGGAGATCGGACGGCTCAGAGAAATCGCTTTCCGATATTACGGAGGCGGGACTGGTTTCCCGGTCGATATCGACGAATATGACACGATGGACAATGCTTACCGCCAGCTCATCGTATGGAGTCCTGAAGACGAACAGATATTAGGTGGTTACCGCTTCCTTTGCGGTTCGGACGTGAAGTTCGACGAAGCCGGCAAACCTATTTTAGCGACTTCCCATCTATTCGATTTTTCCGAAAAGTTCAATAAAGAATATCTGCCGTATACCGTCGAGCTGGGCCGTTCGTTCGTGACGCTTGAATACCAGTCGACCCGCAGCGGCAACGCAAAGGGATTGTTCGTGTTGGACAACCTATGGGACGGCCTGGGGGCTCTTTCTGTGGTGGACCCCAGTTTGCAGTACTATTTCGGGAAGGTGACGATGTACAACACCTATAACTCCGAAGCCCGCAACATGATCCTGTATTTCCTGAACATGCACTTCCCCGACCCGGAGAAACTGATCACTCCGGTCTGTCCGCTGGAGACAGGCACGGACCTGGAAAAAATGCAGGAACTTTTCAAGTATGACAACTTCAAGGAGAATTACAAGGTGCTGAACCAGGAAGTCCGCAAGTTCGGCATCAATGTGCCGCCGTTAGTCAATGCTTATATGAGCCTCTCTCCTAAGATGCGTGTATTCGGAACAGCGATCAACCATGAGTTTGGAGAAGTGGAAGAGACCGGTATCCTGATCGCCATCGACGAAATCTTGGAAGACAAAAAGAAACGTCATATCGAGACTTACCTGAACGAAGAAGGCAAATCGGCCGACCTGATACGCAATAGCTAAAACGAAATATAAAAAGGGAGGCATGTCAAAAATGACATTTGCCCCCCTTTTTACTCTTAGCTTTCGTTATAATTCTTCGTTCTTCTGCTTCTCCCACTCTCCGGCAATCTCCTCAAGAGCCTCATACCATTCCTTCCCGAAACGGCGGATCAGCGGTTCCTTCAAGAACTTATAGACCGGGAGTTTCTCTTTCTTGCCTAATACCTCCGCAGCTTTGCAGATATTCCAGCGATTGTAGTTTACCGCTTCGAACGTATCATACTTTTCCACGCGGATCGGGTAAAGATGGCAGGAAACCGGTTTATAGAAAGAGAGCTTGCCTTCGCGATAAGCCTTCTCCACCGCACATTTGCAAGTTCCGTCTCCATCGTAGCAGGTAAAAACGCAATCTTTGCCGTTTACGATTGAGGTCACCAAGTCTCCCTCTTCATCAATATAGGCAACGCCTTGTTTCTTGATGATCTCCTGAGCTTTCGGTGACAGGTCGTTCCAGATAACCGGAAGAGCTTTTTCCAGTTCGCCAACTTCTTCCTCCAGCAAGGGCGCCCCGGAATCCCCTTCCACGCAACAGATGCCTTTGCAATGCGACAGATCACATAAGAACTGGCGTTCGAGAACGTCGAGGCTGACCAGGGTATTGTCTATTTGTATCACTTCTTAAATTAAAAATTGTATCTTTAAAAAGGGAAAAACTCTTTTGCCGGAGGATAATTCTCCGGCAAAAGAGTTTTATTTCTCAATTTCGGATCAGATCATGCCCTGTCATCTCAGCCGGCTGTGCCATATCCAAAATGTGCAGGATAGAAGGAGCGACATCGGCCAGGACACCGTCTTCTACCTTTGCATTTTTATTTTCTGTCACATATACAAAAGGAACCGGGTTCAAAGAGTGGGCCGTGTTGGGAGTGCCGTCTTCGTTGAGCGCGTGATCGGCATTTCCGTGGTCGGCAATGATAATTACTTCATAACCGTTAGCCTTGGCTGCTTCAACCGTATCTTTCACACAATTGTCGATAGCCGTAACAGCCTTTTCGATCGCGCCATAGATACCGGTGTGGCCTACCATATCACCATTGGCATAGTTCACGACGATGAAGTCGAACTTCTGCGTATTGATAGCCTCAACCAATTTGTCTTTTACTTCATAAGCGCTCATTTCCGGTTTCAGGTCGTAAGTTGCGACTTTCGGGCTCGGAACCAGGATGCGTTCTTCCGCCTCATACGGAGTTTCACGACCGCCGTTGAAGAAGAATGTCACGTGAGCATATTTTTCCGTTTCGGCAATGTGAAGCTGGGTTTTGCCGTTTTCCGCCAGGTATTCGCCCAATGTGTTCCGAACGTTCTCTTTGTCGAACAAGATATGGACACCTTTGAAAGATGCGTCATACGGAGTCATGCAATAGTATTGCAAGCCGGGGATCGTGTGCATGCCCTGTTCCGGCATATCCTGCTGAGTCAATACGACAGTCAGTTCTTTTGCACGGTCGTTACGATAGTTGAAGAAGATCACGACGTCGCCTTCTTTGATCGTACCGTCTACGGTAGCGTTGTTGATCGGCTTGACAAACTCGTCGGTCACACCTTCGTCATACGATTCCTGCATAGCCTGAACCATATCGGTCGCTTGTTTGCCCTTGCCTTCAATCAGCAGGTCATAGGCTTCTTTCACGCGTTCCCAACGTTTGTCGCGGTCCATAGCATAGAAACGGCCTACGATAGAGGCGATCTTTCCGGCAGACTGTTCACAATGAGCCGTCAATTGCTCGATAAAGCCTTTACCGCTTTTCGGGTCTGTATCACGACCGTCCATGAAGCAGTGGATGAAAGTATTGTCGATTCCGTATTCTTTAGAGATATCGCAGAGTTTGAACAGATGGTCGAAAGAACTGTGTACGCCACCGTCGGAAGTCAATCCCATGAAATGGATGTTTTTGCCGTGTTCTTTGGCGTAAGAGAAAGCTGCAACAATTCCGGGGTTCTTCATGATGCTGTTATCGGCACATGCACGGTTGATCTTCACCAAGTCCTGATATACGATACGTCCGGCCCCGATATTGAGGTGTCCGACCTCAGAGTTACCCATTTGTCCGTCAGGCAACCCGACATTCTCACCGCTTGCCTGCAACTGTGAATGAGGATAAGCGGCCAGCAGGCTGTCCCAATAAGGAGTGGGAGTGTTAAAGATTACATCGTCTTTACCTTGATCGCCGATACCCCAGCCGTCAAGAATCATTAAAAGTGCTTTCTTGCTCATGATTGCTTAATTATTATATTGTTTATACTCATTTTCGCTATTCGTCTGCAAAGATAATCAATTTCAGCCATATATTGTTTGCCCATAAAATATTACTTTTGCTAACGATATGGAAAAGACGATACAAGACAAAGAGTTAGGAACCATCCTCCTGCGCACCAGTCCTCGTGCCAGCCGTTACACGCTGAAAATATCGAAAGGCATGATTACGGCAACTATGCCTCCAGAAGGCAACGAACGGCGTATGCTCGCTTTTATCCGGGAAAACAAGGAAAAACTTCTTGCCGCCCTTGCCAAACATCCGGCCCGTCCGCTCCTGACGGATGAAACGGATATGCAGACCGCAACATTCCGCCTCCATATCTTCCGCACAGACCGGGACAACTTCTATATGAAATTAGACAACGGCGTCCTGCACATCGCCTGTCCCTCGCAGACCGACTTTGCCGACGAACATGTACAAAAACTGCTGAAAGACTTCTTGGAACAGGCCTTTCGTCACGAGGCTCGCCGCCTCCTGCCTTCACGTTTGCTGAACCTGGCCTCCCGACACGGCTTCACTTGCACGGGGGTAAAGATCTTAAACAGCAAAAGCCATTGGGGAAGTTGCACGCCACGCCGCAGCATCAACCTCTCCCTCTCCCTGATGCTCCTGCCTTGGCATCTGATCGACTACGTCCTCCTCCACGAACTTTGCCATACCATAGAGATGAACCACAGCGACCGTTTTTGGGCATTGATGGACAAGGTCACAGACGGGAAAGCGTTAGAGCTGAGAAAAGAGTTGAAGAAATATCATATGCTGTAAGCCGTATCATCATACATTTTAGACAACCCGGTACATTGTGCAATCGTCCCGATATTGATCCTTTGCCTTTTTAAATTGGAAGCAATAAGGCGTTGTTCTTCCGCTTTGCCTTCCATTTTTCCCTCTACTTTTTTCCATCCCATCTTCAAAACTGGTATCAAGGGCGGCGGAAAGGCCGCGTTCGACGGAAAGGCGAAAATTCAACGATCTTTCCTATTTCTTTCCAACAAAAACGAATCCCCTGCAATCAGTGACTACAGGGGATTGTTTTTTGTCTGCTTCGGTCTTCACAGAGGGAAAGCAGATGAACTTTTTAATTTCATTACTTTAGTATTAATATTCACCGTTTGTTCGCCCTCACGGGGTAGTTGGCCGATCCGGGCGGAGAGCTGTAAAAGCCGACGTTCCGGGAATGCCACACGATGAACCTTAGAATTATTTGATTTTAATATTTTGAACGTGCCGCGCACTGAAGCACGCGACACATTTACAATCTCTATTCGTCAATTATTTAACGATAGCTTTAACAGCATCTTCGCCTTCGACAGCTACAACGACTACGCCTGCAGGAACAGCAACCGCAGCATTGTCAGAAGCTACAACTGTGTTGGCAACTACCTGGCCTAAGATGTTAGTGATAACCACCTTCTTGCCGGCAGCACCAGCGATCGTTACCTGACCTTCGCCAGCGATAACCGTTACTTCAGAAGTTTCGATCACTTCGTTGTCAGTAGCCATATCGTCTGCTTCACCTTCTTCGATATTGAAGATCAAAGCATCGTCACCGCCTGTCTTGATTTCGTTGAAAGTAGATTCGCTCGGATCAGACATTACCAGACAACCGTTCTGCATCTTCAACCAAGAAGCATACTGAGGCTGGATCTTCTGGTCAGCCAATGTATATGTATTACCACCCATTGTTCCGACGAACGGCAGAGATTCGAACAAGAACGCACGATTCGGTTCTTCTTCCACAGCAGAATTTTCAAGGTCTACGAAACGGAACGACCAAGTGTAGGCCTTATGTTCGTCACCCTTCAGGTTCTTGATGTAGCGGCCGTTGTTATTTCTGTCTTTACCAACGTTAGCCTGATATGCGCTATCGGCTTTCATGATTGCAGCGATATTGATATCTTTTGTAGCCACACCTGCGAACTGGTCAAGCAACAGGTACAGGCTGTCACCGATATGCAAACCGTCTACAAAACCTACACGGCTGTATTTACCCCACTTGTAGTCTTCATTGCCAGCAGCAACAGAGTCAACGAAGTTAACCAAGTATTTGCCTCTTTCAAAACCATCTTTCGTGATATATTTGTCATGGATACATGTTTCAGGAGCATCTTCGCCCAAAGCCTGGCAAAGCGGGCACGGGATACGGATCACTTCATCTTCAGCCGGAACACGGTCGATAGATACCAGATATTGCGGTTTGATATAACCCAAGCCACGTTTAACCCATGCTGTGTCTACATAGAATGATTTGCCTTCACCCTTGTTGATAGCGTCGATACCCAAGAAGTTGATACCTTCTACCATGAAGTGTTCGTTAGCTTCCATCTGCAAGAATTCACCACGATATTTTTCTACGAAACGCAGCGTATCGGCAGCATCGCCTTCATTGCCTTCCAGTTTGAAAGAGTCGAAACGACGGTAAACCGGCGTGTTGTCTACTTCTACAGAGAAAGCGGAAGTACGGGTTTCAGTCATGATCTGTCTCTTCAGATACTTGTTGTTTTCATCCACACCCACTTTGCGCAGTGAATCCGGAGCCTGTTTGAATGCTGTGTCGATCAGAGCATAATAGATCTTGCCGTTTACATTGTTGTTAGCCTTGAAGAAGAAGTTAGCTACCTGTGCAGCAGCCGCATCCGAAACAGCGATTCTGTTTTCACCGGCTTCCACTACCATCTTGTTCGTACCTCTTGACTTCATCGTATAAGCCTGACGTTTCAACTGTGCCAGACCATCTACAGTACCTTTGTAACCGAAGTTAGCTTCTGCACCTGTCGGAGCCAATACATAGTTGTCTTTTGCACCTACATAGATAACAGAGTCACCGCTCTTCATCGCGCCCATATACAGGTCATCGGAAGCAAAAGCAGTCCAATACTGCAACTTGTAAGCTGTAACTTTCAGAGAGTCATTATCCAAGAAACGATAACCTCTGTGAGCGTCAGCCATGATTTCGGCTGTTGCCGGAACGAAACCTTCTTCTACTTCAACAGTAGCGCCGAAGACTGTAGCGTCGGCATCGTTGTAAAGCTGCAAACCGTCTATAACAACAACATTTTCAAATTCACGGTTTGTAATCTTAAGAGCAGAAACATCGCTATTCTTACGTTTCTTTTCAATAACCCACTGGAATGAAGGCATATCCCACGGTTCTACGTTATCTTCCAAAGAAACCCAGTGAGGAATAGAATCTTCGTGGATAGGTACAGCCAGATACTTGTCATCTTTATTCTTGATCAGGTACAGACCTTCGTCCAAAGTAATCTTGTTGCCTACGTATTCGCCGCAACCTGAAATACCAAAGCTGATTTCGGTTTCTTTTTTGTTATTAATCGTGACAATACGAATATCATCAGCTTCAACTAAGTCCTGAACAGTAACATAGTTTCTTTTATCATCATTACCTGTCGCAATATTTGCTGTATCTCCAGCAGCATAAGCAGCAGCAAAATTCGCGTTGTCCTCTAATTTGGTAATCTGCTTAACCTGGATAACCAAGCTATCGATTGAAGGCCAGTAAGTGAACAAGAATTTCGCCTGATCATTCAACATACCCAGAGAATCGGCTACAGTCGTATTACCGGTTGTATTTTTGCTAAGTTCGGCATGTTTCAACTGTTGAGTATTGAAATCCAAGAACATCACACCGTTAGCATTTGTATAAGCCGTATCAACATATACAAAAGTACTGTCTTCTTTCTTTCCTGCCAAAATACGAACCCAAGGGCTACTTGCTGCCCCTGCCATAGTTGTATCAGCAAAGAACTTGGCATCATCGGTAAAATAATTTTTCTGACTGACTTTGTTCTTGTCTTCATCGAATTTCAGTTTCACACCGACCGTTGCCTCCTGAGTACCCAAAACAGTGTTGATCTGTTCAGCAGTCAATGTGATAGCATCAGCTTCAACCAATGTAAATGCAGTTGCATTGTCAGATACATAATCGTTATCCTCTTTAGCCTCACGTTTTGTCAATGCCAAATAAGCATTACCATCTAAATCCACTCCTGCTGCCGATTTATCCAAAGTTACAACAGAATCTCCATTGAAATAATAATAAAGAGATCTGCCCTGTTGCAACGGCTTCAAAGCATTGGAGAAAGCCCAACCTCCGATTGCACCGCCGACTTCCAAATCAGCAGTTGTAGCACCGGCAGGTAATCCAGCCAAATAATCTTCGGAAACTTCCAACAACTGGCCTGTTGCCTTGTTTCTAAATTCAAACTTAATTGCCTGACCTTGATTGTAACGTTCAACGTTTACACACCACAATGTGTTCAGGATAGATGCATTAGCATTAGCAACCGGCATCAACTTCAAAGAGTCATTTTGGATAGCAAGCACAGAGTCACCAGCCGTTACCAACTGATAAAGCTTTCCTTCGTTGTCGCCTATAGCCAACGAGTTAACAGGAGTACCCACTGTTGCACTTACCGAAAATGAACCCACCGCAAGCAGGGCGCTTGCCAAAAGAGTAGAAAATCTCTTGTTCATAATCTAAATTTTAATATTAATAATACAGTTAATTGAAATGTCAGTTCTATATATATATGTACACGCGTTAATAATGTACACGTGTCCGTTTTCTATTTTGAAAGGAAAAACGTTCGTTTTTTTTAGTCATTTTTTTCGCTGTTCTTCGGGGTTTGTATGAAAAAGGAGGTTTTTCGTACTTGGATTGCTATCTGATTGATAAGAAAGAATATAGCGATACGATTTTTTTTCATGAAAAGAGTTGTGGTTTAAAAAGGAATGCGTATTTTTGTCTCGGAAAAATGACTAAAAAAAACGAACGTTTTCTTTAGTCATTTTCTATTTATTACTATTTTGAAAGACAGACACTTGCTTCAAAAACAAACGCTCTAAGAACATATTCCTGACATTTCAGCTAAAAAATCGGTGCTTTTGAGGGGAAAACCTTGATGCCTACCGCTTTTCAGAGGGATAGTTATTCGTTTTTGATCCGATGCCTATTCGTTTGTTTTTCGATGACTGTCCTATAATCTTCTAAAAAGCTGCCGAATCGCCCCAATCTGCCGGGGCCTTTTTTAAAGGCAAGGTTCTACTCTACCCTTCACCATCAAGCCGGGCAATATTGATCATAATCTAACAAATACATTGATTGTCATTGAACGGAAAGCCGAAGAATGGGGCGGAGTGGAACCCCGCCCCTGCAATATCCGTGAGAAGAAATAAAAATAGGGCAAATGATGTCAATTCTCCTACGCTATCCCTGACTGATCTTCTTCTTCCAGATCAGGAAGAAGGCAAAAACGACGATTGTCAGGGCAAGACCGATAATTTGCGAAATGCCGGTTCCCATACCTAAGCCTTCGGGAGCGACAAAGATGTATGTCGAGCAGACGGCTGTCATGAACAGGGCGGGCAGCAACGTGACGATATAGGGTTTCTTCAAGACCGCCAGGCAGACAGTCAACGCCCATAAGGTAAACACGGCGAGCGTCTGATTGCTCCAAGCGAAATAGCGCCAGATCATATCGAAGCCATCCTTGTCTTTCTGGCTGTAAAGCAACAGGGCAATAGCCACCAGGAACAAAGGAATACAGATCATGAGCCGCTTGGAAACGCTGCGTTGTTCGAGATGCAGGAAGTCAGCCACAATCAGGCGAGCCGAACGGAAAGCCGTATCGCCGGAGGTAATCGGGGCGGCGATCACACCCAGGACAGCCAACACACCGCCTACCGTACCGAGCCATTCTTTCGTAATGCTGTCGACGACAACGGCGGCATTGTTTTCGCCCATACCGTTGTTGTGATAAAAATAAGTAGCGGCGGCCGCCCAGATCAGCGCAACGATACCTTCCGTGATCATGGAGCCGAAGAATATAGGACGTCCGTGCTTTTCATTCTTGATGCAACGGGCCATCAACGGACTTTGTGTCGCGTGGAAACCGGAAATCGCACCGCAGGCAATGCTGACGAACATGATCGGAAAAATAGGCAGGTGGCCAGGATGGGTGTTAGCCATCCCGTCCGTGATTTCGGGCAACGGCGGATGATTGACAAACAACATCACCAGAATGCCGACCGCCATGAACAGCAAAGCGATCGCAAACAACGGATAAACCTTGCCGATAATCTTATCGACCGGCAACAAGGTCGCCAAGACATAATAAAGAAACACGACGATGATCCAGAAAGTAGCATCCAGATGCTCCGGCGTCAGGCTCGCCAGCAATCCCGCAGGACCTGCCACAAACACAGCACCGACCAACACCATCAATACCACCGTAAACCCGCGCATGAACTGCTTGAAGTTCGCCCCCAAGTAACGGCCGATAATCTCCGGAAGGCTCTCCCCGTTATGGCGCAGGGACAACATTCCGGCCAGGTAATCGTGTACCGATCCGGCAAAGATACTTCCCAGCACGATCCACAGGAAAGAGGCCGTCCCGAACTTCGCTCCCATAATGGCGCCGAAGATCGGCCCCAGCCCGGCGATGTTCAGGAACTGGATCATAAAGACTTTCCAAGTAGGCATCGGGATATAATCCACACCGTCCCGGTGCGTATAGGCTGGCGTCTGCCGTTGGGCATCTATGCCGAAAATACGTTCGATGAATTTGCCGTAGACGAAATAGCCGACGATGAGTGCAATAAGACAACAAACAAAAGTAATCATATCAGAAGTTTTTTAACGACTTCTGATATCAGACGTCCTTCGGCTTTTCCGGCTAATGCCTTGGAGGCAACGCCCATCACCTTGCCCATGTCTTTCGGACCGGCGGCCCCGACTTGGGCGATGATTGCTTTCAGCTCGACTTCAAGCTCTTCGGCCGACATCTGCTTCGGCAGGTACTTTTCGATAACGGCCACCTGCGCGAGTTCGGCATCGGCCAAATCCTGACGTCCCTGCTGCATGTAGATAGTGGCGGAATCTTTGCCCTGCTTAACGAGCTTTTGCATGATCTTCAACGCGTCGGCATCCGTCAATGTATCGTTGGCTCCCGGGGCGGTCTTCGCTTCCAGGAAAAACTTCTTCACGTTTCTCAGTGTTTCAAGGGCGACTTTATCTTTCGCCTTCATTGCGTTTTTCAATGTCTTCGCTGACTCTTTCGAACAAATCCATATATGTAATGATTTATAAGTTATGATTTCTGAGTTATCTGAAACTGATCACTGTACCGCCGTTTTTCGGCTTCTTACTCGGACTAACGGCTGGTGAGGTGAACGAAAGGCTTTGGGGACGAGAAGGTTCTTCTCCTTTCCGGCGTATCTGTTGCACATCCTTTGCCGTCCGCTTGTAGGCCGGTTTGTCTTCCATGAAAGAGATCAGGGCGTCATCGTCCAGTTCCTCAAGGGTGAGAACAACAATTTCCGTATTGGGACGGGAGTCGATATACTCGCCGTAATAGCGCCCCATCAAGGCATCCTCTTCCGCTCTCCTTCTCCTTTCCGCTTCTTCCTTTTCTGCCATTTCACGCAACTGTTCTTCCGTGATAAGCTCCTGTTGCTCCTTTTGTGTCAGAATATCTTCCAAACCGAAACCGGTCACCAAGATCGTGATCTTGATCTTGTGCCCCAAACTATCATCATAGCCGTGCCCCCACTTCACCTCGTATTCGGTCTTGAACTGCGACATGAAATCATGTATATCGTCCATTTCACTGATACGCAACTCGTCTTCATGACTATAATAGATAACGAACGCCACGCGCTTGGCATTAAAAATATTGTTCACATCATTGACCAACGTACTCTCCAATGCTTCCGTGATTGCCTGGCGCAGACGCCCTTCCCCTTCTCCGAACCCGATACTGATCAGAGCGACACCGCTGTTGCGCATCGTAGTATCGACATCGGCAAAATCGACATTCTGTTCCAAATCAGTCGTAACGATCTCGGCGATGCTCTTGGCCGCGATAGTCAGGGTCTCATCCGCCTTACGATTTGCCTGCGGTACAGGCATATCGGCGAAGTTCCTCAACCGCTCGTTGTTGATGACAAGCAACGAGTCTACGTTCTGCGCCATGTTCCTGACCCCCCGGAGAGCTTTCACGATCTTCGGACGTCCTTCGAAGACAAAAGGTATCGTGACGATCCCGACCGTCAAGATTCCCATATCCTTGGAAATCTTGGCGACTACCGGACCGGCCCCGGTTCCCGTGCCTCCGCCCATCCCGGCTGTAACGAAAGCCATACGGGTGCCATCATCCAACATCCGATAAATATCTTCTTCACTTTCAAGGGCCGCTTTCTCACCTACCTCGGGGACATTGCCCGATCCAAGGCCATGGGTCGTGTTCTGCCCGATCAGCAGCTTGTCGGGCACTTCCGACTTCTGCAACGCCTGGTTATCGGTATTGCACAATACGAAAGACACATCCCGGATACCTTCGCGGTACATGTTGCTGACCGCATTGCCACCACCGCCACCGACACCAATCACTTTGATGATTGTCTGAGGCGTTTTTGTTAAATCAAAATCGTATGTATTATCGTCCATTGTCGTCAGTCTTTTATTGTTACCGATTATTCCTCATTCAACATATCGTCCACCTTACCGGCCGCTCTATCCACTGCCTTGTCGAAAAGGTCGAAGATTCCCCAGCCACCCTTGGGCTTCTTCTTCTCATCCTCTTTTCTGGCACTTGAATTGCGGTTCTTAGTTGTCGTGGCCGAAGCCGCCACCTTCTTTTCGACAGGCGGTTCTTCCTGTTTTTCTTCTACTTCGATGACCACAGGTTCTTCTTTCGGCTCGATCTTCGGTTCCACCACCTTCGGCCTCTCGGGTTCGGGAGCAATATAGAGGGCGCAGTTTTCCGTGCCTTTCAGCAACAGGGCAGCCGCGGTCGTGTACTCGGGATTGTTGGCAATCATTTCGCCGTCGGCAATCAGGTCTTTACGGACAGAAGCATAACGGACCTCCATCTTGAAACGTTCGCCGAGGGCTTCGCGCATATTCTTGAGCGCTGCCCCGTTGCCGGCAATCACGATACTGTAGCCGGATTCTCTCGCCACTCCCGCATCTTCCAGACGGGCATATATGTTCTCGATGATCTCACGGCTGCGGGCTTCCACCACCATATTGATATCCGATAGTTTGATCTCGCCCGAATGCTGTCCGTCAGCCAAGTCTACCGTGACCATCTGCTGTTCGTTGTCTTTTTCCCAGATAGCGTTTCCGTATGTGCGTTTGACTCGTTCGGCTTCCTTCTCCAGCATACCTAACGACATCAAATCACGGGTGATCAGATGGCTGCCCAGCGGGATAACATACAGACCGGCCAAGTTGCCGTCCTTGTACATCGTGACAGAGGTGACTCCTGCACCGAAATCGACCAGCGCACAGCCTCTCTGCTTCTCCTGTTCCGTCAGGATCAGATCGGCCAACGCGAGGGGCGCGACAATGACCCCTGCCACATCAAGTCTGGTCTGTTCCGCCATGTTCGTGGTTACGGCATGACGAAGAGACGGACGACCGACGAGCAGCTTATAACGGGCTTCTATACGCGAGCAACCCAAGCCGACCGGATGCGCTTCCGGTTGATTGTCGAGAAAATAGGCAGGAGCCGCTATGTCCAGTATATCCAGCATATCAGGACGATACTGCCAGCAATCCTGGTCAAGTTCCTTCAGTACCTCTTCGGTTACCGTACCGCTCCCCAGTACTCTCGACACAGCGTGGTTGATCGAACGAAGCGACTGGCCTCCCACCCCGATATATACCTTGCCGATACGGGAACCACCCAACTTGTTTTCCAATTTACGGATCAACCGCACGATCTTGCCGGCTGCGTCTTTTATATTATATACACATCCTCTTCGTATACAGGTATCGGAGTTTTCCACTTCGTAGGCAATAATGGAAAGAGTCCCCGCAGGGCCTTTCGTACCTACCATACCGACCATGTGAGAAGAGCCAAGGTCGATGGCCGCTATAAAGTCTGTGTATGCCATATTCTCTATCTTTTAGTACAAACAATCTGATCCTTATATTTTAAACTGATAATGCTGTATTTTTCCCATCCAACCTTCGGGATCGCTTTCTCGTAGAAAAGCCGGAGATTGTCCAGCTTCTCCTCGAAATCAGCAAAGGAGTCCAGCACGATACGGTGGTTGCCGACCCGCGGGATCAGCTCCACCTCGTTGTCAGGATGAACGTAAATCTGTTCTATTTGATTATTCCAGAAATCATTCTCCTGCAAAAATAATGCAAATTTGTATAAGTCGGTTACCGCCTGTTGCTTTTCGACATATCCGCTCACAACCGGAACGTGCGCCACATAGCGGCTGCTGACCGGCATCGTGCTTCCCAAATTATCCACATAATAGTTGCCTCGCACACTTATCACACGCAAGATAGGGATTTTTTGTTCCACTTCCAATTTAATCATGCCGGATGGTGTCTTGTAAGCTTCCACACGGGCAATCATTTCATTCTTCAGCAGTTCGTTTTCAATCCTGTCGGTGTTGACCTTGTCCATCGGCTTCTTGATCGGGTTCAAGTCTGCCTTCTTGAGGATATATACCAGGTCGCTTTCGCGCACAAAGTGTTTCTCGAGGCTGTCCACGACCACTACTTTCAAATCCCGGCACAACTCCTTCTGCCTGCTTTCCCGGAAGAAGAAGGAGACAAACACAATGTAACAGAACAACAATGTTGCAACGATTATGGATATGGTACGGATCACGATTTATTCTTTTTTATCCAATATTTGTTTAACCGGGTCTACCAGCAGTTCAATATTACCGGCTCCGACCATCAGGACGACTTCGAGCTTACCGGCTTCGGCAGCCACCACGTCCAACAGTTCTTCCTTGGGGACCATCCGTTTGCGGGCGATAGCCACGGCATCGAAGATGATCTGCGAGGTGACGCCCGGTATCGGTTCTTCACGTGCCGGGTAGATGTCCAACAGTATCAGTTCATCCAGAAGCGAAAGACTGGCGGCAAAGTCAGCGGCAAAATCACGCGTACGGGTATAAAGGTGCGGCTGGAAGATGCCGGTCACCTTACGTCCGGCATAAAGTTCCTTCACGGAAAGGATACTTGCCTGCAACTCGGCCGGATGATGGGCATAGTCGTCGATCAAGACGATATTTTCCTTCTTGAGATGGAAGTCGAAACGGCGGCGCGGACCGGCAAAAGTCGCCATTCCGTGCTTGATCTCCTCCGCAGTCACACCGTTCAGCCAGGCGAGGGCGATGGCGGCGACTCCGTTCTCTATATTCACTTTCACAGGTACGCCCAACTGTATATCGGGGATGCGGATATCAGGACCGACAAAATCGAAGAAGATCTCTCCATTGCCGATGCGGACGTTTTCCGCATAAAAAGTCGGGAGTTGGGAGTTGCAAGCTGAAAGCTCGTTTGCATCGCGAGCCCCGGTATAAGTACACAACTTCACGCCTTCCTGCAAACGGGGCGTCACGTTGATACCTTGTTTCATGATCAGGCAACCGCCCGAGCGGATCAGCGAGGTGAAATGTTCGAAACTTTCACGGTAGGCTTCCGGAGTCCCGTAGATATCCAGATGATCGGGATCTGCCGCCGTAATCACAGCCATATAGGGTTTCAGCCAATGGAAGGAACGGTCGAACTCGTCCGCTTCGACCACCGTCAGATCACTCTTGTCCGAAAGCATCAGATTGCTGTTATAGTTCTTCAGGATACCGCCTAAGAAAGCGTTGCAATCGACATGAGACTGTTTCAGCAGATGGGCGAGCATCGAGGAGGTCGTTGTCTTGCCATGCGTACCGGCCACACACAACCCCCGGTTACAATCCGTGATCTCTCCCAGCACACGGGCACGCTTCATCACCTCGAAGCCATTCCCCCTGAAATAGCAAAGCTCCGAATGGTCTTCGGGAACGGCAGGTGTATAGATAACCAGCGTCTTTGCCGGATCGGCAAAGTCACAGGGGATCAGGTTCACATTGTCTTCATAGTGAATGGCGGCTCCTTCACGGTTCAACTGTTCCGTCAGGCCGGAAGGGGTCTTGTCGTATCCTGCCACCTTCTTTCCCTTCGAAAGGAAATAGCGGATCAAGGCGCTCATGCCGATCCCGCCGGCCCCGACAAAATAGACAGCCGTTATGTTGTTTATATCCATATCTTCTTAATTCGTTACTGTTCTTTGTTACAAAGATAATACATTCATTCGATGATCTTGACAATCTCGTCTACAATGCGTTCCGCGCTCTGATGCCGGGCCAGTTGCGCGATGTTGCGGCTCAAGGTACGGAGACGCTCGTCATCGTGGACAATTTCAAGGGCTTTCGACACCAATTGCTGCTCGGCATCTTTGTCGGCCACCATGATAGCGGCATCTTTGTCAACCAAAGCCAAGGCATTCTTCGTCTGATGATCTTCCGCCACATTGGGAGAAGGGACCAGGATCACCGGTTTCTTCAGCAGGCACAATTCGGAAATGGAACTCGCCCCTGCACGGGAGATGATCAGATCGGCCGCCGCATAAGCATAGTCCATGCGGGTGATAAAATCCGAACACCAGACAGGTATGCCCCTGTAAGCCTTCAGGTACTTCAAGGCTTCCTGATGGTAATAGCGCCCGGTTTGCCAGATCACCTGCACATCGTTCTCCGAAGCGAAGAGCTTATCCAGTCCGCCCTGTATGCTGCGGTTGATCGTCCGGGCTCCCAAACTGCCGCCGACCACCAAGATCGTCTTCTTTTCCGGGGAAAGGCCGAAAGATTTCAAAGCTTCCTCACGCTTATCCAATGCTTCTTCCAGATCTTGACGGACCGGATTGCCGGTCACGACGATACGGTCGGCCGGAAAGAATTTCTCCATCCCCTCATAGGCGACACATATTTTACAAGCCTTCTTCGCCAAGAGTTTATTCGTGACGCCCGCGTATGAATTCTGTTCCTGTATCAGGGTTGGGATTCCTAAAGAGGCAGCCATCCACAGCGTCGGTCCGCTGGCATAACCGCCTACACCTACTGCGATATCGGGGTTGAACTCGCGTATCGTCTTTTTGGCAAGCCGGAGGCTTTTAAACAGACGGCCTGCGACACGGATATTATTAGCCAGATGGGCACGGTCGAAACCGCTTACCGGCAATCCCACGATACGGTAACCGGCGGCAGGCACTTTCTCCATCTCCATCCGGTCCTCAGCTCCGACAAATAGTATTTCCGCCTCAGGAAAACGTTTCCTGAAGGTATTGGCAATGGAGATAGCCGGGAAGATGTGTCCTCCGGTCCCACCGCCGCTTATGATGATTCGATATTGTTTCATATTTTAGTTTCTGTTGCTGTTTCTTCTTCCAATTGGACGACGGTCTCGAGCGGATTCGTATTTTCAGACGTCACCGTTCCATCTATGATCCGTGTCTCGCATTCAATAGTCGCCGGTACATTTTCCATTCCATAGCCGTGCGCCCGCGATTCCATGCCCGCCGAAATTTCATCCGAAACCTGTTCGTCCACATCCTCCTCGTTCCCCATACCGGCGCCAAAACGGCTCACGCTAAGAATGATCCCGATATAAGCACAAGAGATCACGGTCGATGTCCCGCCCCGGCTAACCAACGGCAAAGGCTGTCCGGTTACCGGTATCATGTCTACCGCCACCGCCATGTTGATCAAGGCCTGGACTACAAGCAGCAGGCCACATCCCAAAACCAGGAACTTAGGGAATAATTTGTCGCATCTTCGGGCGATCATCCCCACCCTGACAAGCAGGGCCATATAGAGGAAAAGGACAAAAAAGCCGCCCGCAATCCCCGTCTCCTCGATAATGATGGCATAGATGAAGTCGGAATAAGCCTGCGGCAGGAAATCACGCTGCTGGCCGTGACCGGGGAAGTTGCCCCAGACGCCGCCGCGGGCAAGGGCGATCTTGGCATGGACAACCTGGTAATCATCTCCGTTCATGTCATAGACCTTGCCATCCACCGTCACCGGCTTGACTTTATACGTTTTCTCATCCGATTTGCCTCTGTCGAGCCCGACAAACCGTTCGATACGTGCCATCCACGTGTCTATACGGTCCGGCATATATTTTTTCAAACCGGGAAAAGCGATCAGCAGTGTCACGACCATTACCAATATCAGCACCAACGTACCCCAACATTTCAACAGCCGCATCATAGAGATCTGCCCGAAAAACATCATCATCTGGATAATGCAAAAGAGCAAGATCGCCGTAGAACCGTTTGTGATCACGATCAGCCCGCAAATGACTGCCGTCGCCCCCTGTATGAACCAGAACATCTGCTTGTCCGTAAACCAACTCCTTTTACTCATGACAAAAGCCGTGTACCCGATCAGCGAGATCTTCGCGATCTCCGAAGGCTGGAAGGTGACACCAAACAGGTTCAGCCAGCGCGGTTCCCCGTTTATCACCACCGCCAATCCCGGCACAAAAAGCAACAGGAGCAAGACAACCGACAGAACCGCCATCCCGGCAAGCAACGCATAAAGCCGGCAAGGCAGGTTGTGCATCAGCAAGACAAGCACGAAGCCCCCCAGCATGAAAGAAGCGTGGCGAGCAATCGGTTCCCAATGTGTCGCACTTTTATAGGCGAGCGTACTGGTGGCACTGAACACCTCGACGGCCGAAATCAAACAGAGGAACATGAAGATCACCCAGATCACCCGGTCACCCTTAAATAGTTTACTTGCCAGATCCATTTCCGTTAAAAGTTGAAAGTTGTTTTTTATTCATGCGTTTCTCTTTACAGATCACGCACGCAAGTTTTAAACTGGTTCCCCCGATCCTCGTAGCTCTTGAACAGGTCGAAACTGGCACAACAGGGCGACAAGAGGACAGTATCTCCTTTCCTGGCCAGCTTGTATGCTTTCGACACGGCCTCTTCCATCGAGCGTGCATCTTCGATCATGGGAACTTTCCCGTCGAAAAAGCCGTGCAACTTGGTATTGTCTGCACCGAGAAATATCAAGGCATGAGCCTTTTTCTTCACCAGTTCTTCAATTTCGGAATAATCATTCCCCTTATCCGTTCCGCCGAGTATCAGGACCAATGGAGTGGTCATGCTCTGCAAGGCGTACCAGCAGGAGTTCACATTCGTAGCTTTCGAGTCATTGATATAATCGACTCCGCGCACCCGCGCCACTTTTTCAAGGCGATGTTCCACCCCGGTAAAGTCGCTCAGCGAAGCCCGCAAATTCTCGTCGTGGATATCCACCAGTTTGGATGCGATACCGGAAGCCAACGAATTATACAGATTATGCGTTCCCGATAATGCCAATACATCTTGTTCCATTGTAAACATTCCGTTTGAGGTTTCAATTTTTATCTTTTTGTCTTCCGTATAGCCCTTTACGCCGGCTTCATGAGTCTCGGCGAACGGGTAGAGAGTTGCCTGCGGGTGGCGCTTGCCGATTTCGCGGGCAATAATGGGATCGTCATTCCAGAATATAAAAGCATCTTCGGCCGTCTGGTTCTGGAGAATGCGGAATTTGGCATCCACATAGTTCTGCATCTCGTAGTCATAACGGTCCAGATGATCCGGCGTTATGTTCAACAAGATGGCGATGTCCGCCTTGAAATCGTACATATTGTCGAGTTGGAAACTGCTCAGTTCGATCACGTAAACGGCGTGAGGATCTTCGGCCACCTGAAGGGCAAGGCTGTTCCCGACATTCCCGGCAAGCCCAGCGTCCACTCCCGCCTGCCGGAGGATGTGGTAGGTCAGCATGGTCGTCGTCGTCTTTCCGTTGCTCCCGGTGATACAGATCATCTTGGCATCTGTATACCGTCCGGCAAATTCTATCTCGGAGATGATAGGCGTACCTTTCTCCTTCAATTTCTTTATAATGGGAGCCTTGTCGGGAATACCCGGGCTCTTGATAATTTCGTCGACATTCAGGATGTCGGCCTCGGTATGCCGGCCCTCTTCCCAACGGATTCCACGGGCATCCAGCATATCCTTATACTTGGGCTTGATAGACGAGAAATCGGAAACGAATACGTCGAATCCTTTCGCCTTCGCCAGCACGGCGGCCCCAGCACCGCTTTCGCCGGCTCCTAAGATAACAATCCTTTTCTTCATTTGATTTATGATTTCTTTATCCCTTTATGATTTATTATCGACGCATAAATCATAAATTACTTTATCTCATCTTCAATGTTACAATCGTAATAACCGCCAGGATGATACCGATCAACCAGAACCGGACCACGATCTTCGATTCGGGAACCACGTTAAAAGGTTTCTGTATCAAGGCCTGTATGCCCGCATTTCCGGGCTTCTGGAAATGATGATGAAGGGGAGCCATCTTGAAGATGCGCCGTCCCTCACCGTATTTCTTCTTCGTATATTTGAAATAGAGAGTCTGCATCAGAACAGAGAGATTCTCCACCAAAAAGATGCCGCAAAGGATCGGGATCAATAATTCCTTCCGGATAATGATCGCGAACACGGCGATGATCCCGCCCAACGTCAGGCTACCCGTATCTCCCATAAACACCTGTGCAGGATAAGCGTTGTACCAAAGGAATCCGACCGTCGCCCCGATAAAGGCAGCCGCAAACACTACCAGCTCTTCCGCTCCCGGAATAAACATGATATTCAGAAAGGAAGCAAACTCGAAGTGCGACGACATATAAGCAAGTATCCCGAGCGCCACCCCGATAATCGCCGAACTCCCCGCAGCCAGACCGTCCAAGCCGTCTGTCAGGTTCGCCCCGTTCGACACGGCCGTTACCACAAAGATCACCATCAGTACGAAGATCAGCCAGGCTGCCTCTTCTTTATATCCGCCTGCCCAATCTACCAACTGCGCATAATCGAAATTATTGTTCTTCACAAACGGGATCGTCGTCTTGGTCGACTTCTTCTCAACCGTATGGAAGCGCACTTCCTCGATCATGTCACCTTGCCGCACCTCCATATTCTCCTTGATCACGACATCCGGGCTCACGAAAAGCACCAGACCGACAATCAGTCCCAATCCGACCTGCCCTATCACCTTGGATTTGCCATGCATACCTTCCTTGTTTTTCCTGAATACTTTGATATAGTCGTCGGTAAATCCCAACGCTCCTAACCAAAGGGTCGTGACCAGCATCAAGATCACATAGATATTCGTCAGTTTCGCACAAAGCAAGACCGGAACCATAATCGCAATGATAATGATGACACCTCCCATCGTCGGTGTTCCTTTCTTGCTCATCTGCCCTTCCAAGCCAAGGTTGCGCACCGTCTCGCCGATCTGCAACAATTGCAGTTTGTCGATGATACGGCGCCCGATAGCCGTCGAGATGAACAATGACAGGATCAATGCCAAGGCTGAACGGAATGATACATACTTGAACATCCCGGCTCCCGGAAAATCGAGCTGATCCAAATAATTAAACAAATAATACAGCATGTTTTTTTATAGTTGTTGTGTTGCAAATATATCCCGTAACTTCTCACGGTCATCAAAATGGTGCTTTACGCCTTTCACATCCTGATAGTCTTCATGACCCTTGCCGGCAACCAAGATCACGTCGCCTTTCTTTGCCAGCAAGGTCGCCGTTTTGATCGCCTGCGTGCGGTCGGTGATGCAGAGCGTACGTTCCATATCGGCCGCGCTCAGACCGGCGACCATATCCTTGATAATCTCATCCGGTTCCTCAAAACGGGGATTGTCGGAAGTAAGAATCAACTGATCGCTCAGCTTGGCTGCTTCCTTCGCCATGATCGGGCGCTTTCCCTTGTCGCGGTTACCGCCACAACCCACGACTGTGATCACACGGCCGTTACCATCCAACACCTCATGGATACTGTTGAGCACGTTCGTCAAAGCATCTGGCGTATGGGCATAGTCTACGATTGCCGTATATCCCGACGGAGCCCGAAGCGTCTGGAAACGGCCGGAAACAGAATGCAGATCACTCAACACGACCAGCACTTCTTCCGGATCTTTGCCTAAAGAGACAGCAGCGCCATACACAGCCAGCAAGTTATAAGCATTGAAACGACCGACAAAACGCGTCGTCACTTCACGCTCGTCGACCAGCATTTCAGTACCTTCGAAATGAGATTCCAAGATCTTTCCTTTGAAATCAGCCAACGTACGAAGCGAATAGGTCAGCTTCCTGGCTGCCGTATTCTGCAACATGACAAGGCCGGCTTTATCGTCCGCATTCGTAAGCGCAAACGCCGAAGCGGGCAAATCGTCAAAGAATTTCTTCTTGGCTTTCAAATAATTCTCGACTGTCTTATGATAATCCAGATGATCGCGCGTCAAATTGGTAAAGATCCCCCCATCAAACGACAGACCGCTGATGCGCTTCTGGTCGATCGAATGCGAACTGACTTCCATAAAGGCATACTCACATCCGGCATCCACCATCCGGGCCATCAACCTGTGCAGGGTGACAGGGTCAGGTGTCGTATGATCGGTCGGGATCGCTTCACCGTCAATATAGTTGCAGACGGTAGAGAGCAGCCCTACCTTATGCCCCATCTTGCGGAACATCTCGTACAGAAGCGTCGCAATCGTTGTCTTTCCGTTTGTTCCGGTCACTCCCACCAGTATCAGGTTATCCGAAGGATTCTCATACCAGGCAGCAAGCGACTTTCCCAAAGCATCTGCCGAATCTTTCACCCGGATAAAAACCGAACCGGCCAAGTCGGAAGGGATTTCCTCGCAGACGATTGCGGCAGCCCCACTCTCGATTGCTTTTCGGATATAAGCATGACCGTCTACGGTCGTACCCCGGACCGCCACAAACAAAAAGCCTTTTTCCACTTTACGGGAATCAGACTGAACGCCGGAGATCTCGACATCTATATTTCCTATGATCTCAAGCACTTCCAACGAATGAATAAGTTCTTTTAGTTCCATAGCCTATTTTAATGTTAATGAAACGGTTTGTCCTTTCGAAACACGTGCTCCCGGAGATATGGATTGAGAAGAAACACGTCCCAGCCCGTTCAACGCCACGCGCAACCCGACACTTTCCAGCAGATAGACGGCATCTTTTGCCCCCATGCCGACAACATTCGGAACCAGTCCTTCCCGGATAACGATATCTTTCAACTTCACGACCTCCCCTTCATCTACCCGCTTAGCAACAATCCATCGGGTATCGGTGCTATCGGTATCGACGTCGATATCGAGTCTGTCCAAAACATATTCCAGCGCATCACGGTCGCCGGCTTTCGCCATCGGGAGCATCACGGCCGTCGAATCGCGTTTCAAGCCACGAACCGCGAAAGCGATATGGCTCGCATAGACTTTCTCGGCTATCGCCTTCACCACCCCGCCGGACATCGTTCCGCCGGACGGATAACCGTTTCGCGGTTGGCGGATCACGACAATACAACTGTATTTCGGATCATCGGCCGGGAAATAACCGCAAAACGCCACCTGATGACCTGCTTTCTTATAAACGCCTCCCGATGCGATCTGCGCCGTTCCCGTCTTACCGGCTATGCGGACATATTCGGAATGCACCGCCTTTCCGGTTCCTTTTTCAACGACACCCAACAGCATGTCCCGAACGATATTCAACGTGCGTTGCGAGCAAATGGATTCCCGTATGACTTCGGTCGAGAAACTTTGCACAGTCTTGCCGTTACGAAGAATCTCTTTGACAAAGATCGGACGGATCATCTTTCCGTTGTTTGCTATCGCATTATAAAAAGCAAGCGTATAAATCGGCGGGATCTGCGTCTCATACCCGAAGGACATCCACGGAAGAGTCGTCTTCGACCAATAGCGAAGCGTATCGTCCGGTCTCCGGATCTTCGCACGTCCCGCACCTGGAATACCCAGACGCAAATCTTCGCTCAAACCAAGCCGGTAAAGCCCATCCACATATTTGCCCGGATCTTTCTCATATCCCTTCAAAATCACCTTGGCGACCCCGATGTTGGAAGAATACCAGATGGCTTGCTCGACCGAAATCCGCCCATATCCCCCTTTGTTGTTATTATGGTCCGTCATCCGGGCTCCCTTATACATATAAATACCGTTCCCGGTGTTTACCGTATCTCCGGGCTGGCAAATACCATCTTCAAGCGCCACCATTATGGAGGCGACTTTAAAAGTCGAACCCGGCTCCGTTTCATCCGCCACGGCATGATTGACCGTCTCGCCGTAAACGCCTTCCCGGATACGTCCCATATTGGTGATGGCTTTCACCTCACCGGTCTCTACCTCCATCACGACAGCAGTCCCGGATGCAGCATCGATCTTTTTCAACATATCGACCAACGACTTTTCGGTAATGTCCTGGATATTGATGTCAATCGTCGTATGAATATCCAATCCCTCCTCCGGTTCCACTTCCACGACATTGGTCCAGCCCCCTCCCACACGGCGTACCGAGTTCAGCCCGGCCACACCATGAAGCAACGTGTCATATTGCAATTCCAGGCCATTCTTCCCTTTGGTCAATCCGGTCTTCGGATCAATGTCACGGAAAGTATCGCCGATCGTACGGGAAGCCAACGTGCCGAACGGTTTCTGCCGCTCGACCATTTCCCTCGTATAGAATCCGCTCTTGTAGCGTCCGAGCCGAAAGAACGGGTACTTTTTGATCTCTTTCAAGTCCGAATACGAGACTTTGCCTTCGAATACGGGAAACTGGCGTCCTTTCTTCTTCATGCCGTTCAGGAGATAGGACTTGTAGCCTGCCGGCGTCCTGTTCTTCAACTTGCGGGAAAGATAAACAGCAAGCGAGTCGACCCCATTGGACTTGCTATACAAAAACGTATCCCGGCTGTTCCACTTCTTAGTCGGATTTGAAAAACAATCTGCATTGAAATCTATGTACAAATAATAGCAAGGCACGCTGGTCGCCATCAATTTCTCGTTAGAAGAATAGATGTTGCCGCGGCTCGGATAGACCAACCTGTTCGGGCGTTCCATGGTCTCCGCCAGCTTCAGCCAAATCTCCTTTTCCACAAAAGTAGTCTTGCAAGCCCGTGTCAAAACACCTATCGCCACCAACCCAAGCAACAGGACTATAAAAAAGTAACAGAACAAAATCCGGTTACTCTTCGGGACAAGCTCTTTTGATTCGCTTTCTTCAGCCATCTTTATTTATATAACTCGTAAGGCGGATTTTTCGCCGCTTCCAATTCGATTCCTTGTTCTTCTATCAATAATTCGATTTGTGACTGCCGACTGTGGCTTGTCAATTCCGAAGAAATGGACAATGCTTCAAATCGCACATCACGCAATTTCTGCTGTAAATGATCGATCTCACGCAATTTTTGCATACAGGTATAACGGTTTCCTATGAAAAAGAAAATCAAAATCACAATCAAGACAATCATGCGCGTATGCTTGACTATAAAATCTTCTTTCAGAATTCCTCCCCCTAATACATATAAAAGAGAAAAACGATTTTCCTTCTTTTTTTTCTTTTGTTGCTTTCCGGTTTCCATACCTTTCTCTTTTGTTGAAGACTGAGAGTTACCAGACCGTATGCCTATTCTCTATTATCAAGTTCAGCGATTCTTAATTTTGCACTTCGTGAGCGGGGATTCCGTTCGATCTCCTCGTCCGACGGGACAATCACCTTATTGTTGACCAAACGAAACGGGGATTTGATATTTCCAAAAAAGTCTTGTTCCGCTTTGCCCTCGAAATTTCCTGTCTTCAGGAAGTTTTTCACCAACCGATCTTCCAAGGAATGGTAGGTGATGACAACGAGCCGTCCTCCGGGCTTCAACACTTGCAAGGTTTGTTGCAACATCTCCCGCAAGGCGCACATTTCATCATTCACCTCGATACGCAATGCTTGAAACACCTGGGCCAGGAATTTCTTTTCCTTATCTTTTCCCGTAAAAGGTTTGATCGCTTCGAGAAAGTCGGCGATCGTCTCTATCTTCTTCGTTTCCCGGCTACGCACCAATGCGGAAGCCAGTTTACGCGCCACTTTCAATTCTCCGTAAAGATAGAACAGGTCAGCCAACTGTTCTTCCGTATATGTATTAACAATATCCGCGGCAGTTTGTCCTGCCCGGGTATTCATTCTCATATCCAACGCTCCGTCGAAACGGAAAGAAAACCCACGATCCTTATCATCAAAATGATGGGAAGAAACGCCCAGATCCGCCAATAGCCCATCGACCTCACCCGCTACACCATGATAACGCATAAAGTTATACAAGTAACGGAAATTACTGCGGACAAACACAAAACGGGAATCTGCCGGAATGTTTCTTTCAGCGTCGGCATCCTGATCAAATCCATAAAGCTCCCCTTCGTTATCCAGCCGGTTCAAAATCTCGCGTGAATGTCCACCACCGCCAAAGGTAACATCGACATACACTCCGGAGGGTTGAATGTCCAGGCCTTCCAAACTTTCACGAAGCATTACCGGCACATGATAACAAACTTCTTTTTCTTCCATTTCTCCGCTATTCTTGTTAAACTTTTCCTTAAAATCAGGGCATGTAGTTGGTTGATTAGCACACACATCACCCTTTTGGGAGGGTAAAAGTACACATTTCCTAATTTAACCGCCAAGAAATATAAGAGAAAAGTAACAAAAAAGTTTTCAACAGGTCTGCCACGAGTGCCTTGCCTCCTCTATGGCAAAGGCGGTGATCACGCAAAAAGCCTCTCCGGAAGAAATCCCGGAGAGGCTTTTTTATTTTCCGCCCTCTTTTCATGAGAAAAGAGGAGCGGTTGATTTATTCAATATAAATGTACGAGTTATTTAACGATGGCCTTAACAGCTTCTTCGCCTTCGACAGCTACTACGACTACACCCTGAGGAGCAGCAATTGCAGCGTTGCTTGAAGTGATAACAGTGTTAGCGACTACCTGACCCAAGATATTAGTGATAACCACTTTCTTGCCGGCAGCGTTAGCGATCGTTACCTGGCCTTCGCCTGCGATAACAGCTACTTCAGATGTTGCGATCTCTTCGTTGTCTGTAGCATAGTTGTCATCAGCACCCTTACGGTCGATGTTGAATCTCAATGCAGGGTCGCCACCTGTGATAGCATTTGCAAATGTTGATTTTTCATTTGTCAATACCAGACAACCGTTCTGGTTCTTCAACCAAGCAGCCACATTAGGAGCGATTGCATGTTTTTCACCACCATTAGCAACAGTTTCATACTTGCCGTCTTTTTCAGTATATGCCATTGATTCGATCAAGAATGAGTTGTCTTTGCCTTCTTCCGTCACATCCAGAGCCTTTTCAGGATATACGTAGCGGAATGACCAAGTGACATTCTTGTGATGATCGTTCTTCAGGTTAATGATGAACGGACACGGAGACACGCTATGCTGCTTAACCAATTCATCATTTTCTTTTACCAGAAGTTCGAAGTTGATTTCTTCGTTCTTCAAAGACTTGTAAGCGTTCGGCAGGATATACAAGCTGTCGCCCTTCTTGATCGCTTCAACGAAACCTACACGAGTATAAGCGTGATCGTCGTCCAAATAAGGAAGAGCCTCTTCGGCCGTTCTGCCATATTTAGCCACTGAGTCTGCAAAGCTTACCAGATATTTACCTCTCTGGAATGCCGGAACAGCCGGGTTGGCATGCGAACAAGACCATTTATCCAAAGGCTTTCCATCTGCATCAAAGCCATGGTTATGATCCAACGGACAAGCTTCGGCATCCTTGCCTCCGAAATCGTCACGGTTTACAGAAATCAGATACTGCGGTTTGATACCGTTACCGGCACCGCGAACGACCCAAGCCGTATCGACTACGAACGCCAATTTGCCCTTCGCCTTATCCTTGCTCCAGATACCCAGATAATCAACCGTTTCATTCAAGAAGTTCTCGTTTGTTTCATCCATCAGATATTCGTTACGATATCTTTCGTAGAAGATCAAACTGTCAACACCTGTTTCCACCTCGTCAATGTTAGCATTATTGAAACGACGGTAAAGAGGAGTATCATCCAAGCTGATCGCGAAGGCAGAAGTTCTTTCTTCCGAAGTCAAGCTCTGAACACCAACAGGAGATGTCATGTTGTTGTCAGACACACCGGCCTTGGAGTACTTCGGCTCAACCTTTCCGGCCGTTTCTTCCACCGCTTTCAAGATTGCATAGAAATCATCACCATTGTAGTGGTTATTTTCCTTGAAATAGAAGCTGTCGAGTTCTGCTACAGCAACGCCGTTAGCCATTGCATACTTCTGGTTCACGATGGAGTCCATGACTGCTGTTCCCTGAGCGATCACATAGGCAGTTCTCTTCAACTGGGCAATACCGATCTTGTGGTAAGGATTGTCCTTGACAACTGTCACGCCATAATTACGTTCCTTGCCTGAAGATTTCAGTTCGAATGCGCTTGCACCGGCTTTGTATTCCTTTGCATACAACAATGTATCCTTTTCACCGCCTACAGACAGATAGCGTGCGTTTTCGCCTGTCGCATACGGATGGAAATATTTGAACTTGTATTTGTTCACGTTATATTCGATCACAGCCGGGTCCAAGTGTTTGTAACCCAGATAAGGATCGTTATAAGCTTCCGGATATGTCTCCTTGTCGATTGCCACGATTTCCAGCTCTGCACCAGCCAGCTCACCTGTTGCAACATAAATCTTACCGTCTTTATCCTTATACAATTGGACAGTCATCGCGCCACCCGCTTCTGTCGGATATTCACGGTTTTCGATTATGATGCTCGAAGTTTCAGCCAATACGGAAGCAGTCTGAGTCTTACGGATGATCCATTGGTAAGCAGGCATGTGCGCAGCCAACTGAGAATCTTCGTCAAAATCAATCCATTCACGACGAACGCCGTTGTGGTGCAACGGGAATGCGAAGTATTTGCCTGTAGCCTTGTCCTTGATCGTGTACAAACCGTTAGCCAAAGACACCTTGTTGGAAGCAGAAGCCGAACAAGTACCGAAGCCCAAACCGATGCGCGTGCGGATCGTATCCTTGCCTACAGTCAACGCCCAAGCCTGGTTAGCTTCCAAATCCTGCAAGACAACGTGCGTGCTATCGCCACCGGCTCTATAGACATCGAACGGGCCTTTGCCGATATTTGCGCTATAAATCGCAGTATCCATCTTGATGAACAAGCTGTCACCTTCCGGTGCATAGTTGAAGAAGAATGTGTAGATACCTGTTTTTTGTGCTGCTTTGTCGGCATTGAATGTTGCGACCTTCGTTGTATCCGTGAATGTCAGGAAGTCTTCTCCGGATGTATTCTGGTATGCCGTATCAATACGCAGATAAGCACTCTTATCGGCTTTCATCAAGAATACACCACCAGTAGTCGCATCATCTACAGCAACCAGACCTTGTGCAAACACATTATTCTGGATTTTCTTGTGATCCAGCTTCTGCTCCTTGTTACCGATCTTCTTATAGAAATCAAGATTGATCAGGGCAGAGTCACGAGAACCTAAAATAGTATGCAAGGCCTTTGCGTTCAATGGCAAACGCTTCGGAACTGCTATCGTGAAAGTATAACCATCAGTAATCATTTTTGCCTTTGCTGCGTCATTAGCTTCAACAGTTAAGGCAACCATGTGATCATTGGCCAAAGCAGACACATCTGCAGATAACGCATCCAGATTCTTATAAGCCAATACGGCCAGAGAATCCTTACCCGGAATATAAGAATACAACGGCATGCCCGTTTCAATTTCATTATCACCGGCTTTCATGGAGAATGCCCAACCGTCGATTTCAGTTCCGACAGGAAGACCGTGATCGGCAGTAACAGTCACGCCTGTTCCAGGGATCAATGACTTCATGTCAACCGCCAACTTCTTACCCGTCGACTTGTTCAAAAAGTCAAACGTATAAGACTGGCCTTGCACGGCCGGTTTAGAAACAGCGACACACCACAATGTGTTAGCAAATTCATTTGCAGGAAGAGCTTTCAAACTCTTTACATACAAAGAGTCATTACCGTCGGCACGTTTGGTCATATACAAGACAGAGTCACCTGTCGTACCAACCGTAACCTGATACAACTTTTCGTTGTATGCGCCATCTGCCTTCAACTTGATTGCCGAAGCAGATGTAGCCCCTACAGTTGCCAGCACGGCGCCGGCACAAAGTGTAGAAAACAATTTGTTCATAATCAAATAATTTAATATTAATACTAAAGTGTAAATAAATCAATCAAATAACACGTACGTCTTCCTAATCTTATAATCAAATACCTATGCGTACGATTTTCTTTTGGCAAAAATACGCATAACTTTTAAACCGGCAATCCTTTTCCTTAATATTTTTTCCTTTTCTATATTCTTTCTTATCAACAAGATAAACAATATCGTACGAAAATGCTTATTTACAAGACAAACTCCGAAACCGGCAGGTGGACTACAACACAATCCCACACGATAAGAATTTAATGTATATGCGTACATTAATATATAGACAAAACCGGACTGCCTCTTCAGGGTCGCTAACCCTATGCTTTACGCCTCCTAACCCATAGGGTTACGATAGCTAAAGCATAGGGTTACAAAATGTCATAGATTTTTGGGCCGGAACCTATAGGGGAATTACCGGGTGAGCCACTTCTTTCCCAGATAGCGGACGGGGAACCAAGCAGCAAGGAAGCCGATGGCGAGGACGGTTGCCAAGACAAGGAGAATATCGCCGGCTTCAACACGGACCGGATAAGCATCGATAATGAAAGAACCGGCCGCCTGACCTAATTTGATAATTCCCAATTCTTGTTGCAACAAACAAAGGACCAAACCGATAACGATACCGATCATGGCGCCGAGCCCGGAAATCATCCAGCCTTCGAAGAGAAAGATACGACGGATCAGACGGTCGTCAGCCCCCATATTCCGCAAAGTACGGACATCCTCTTTCTTTTCTATCATCAACATGGAGAGCGAGCCGATCACGTTAAACAGCGCCAGAACCAGAATGAAACACAGGATCAGGAAGATCACCCATTTTTCTCCCTGCATCATCCGGAAAGAGGCCTCCTGTTGTTCATAGCGGTCCTTCACCGAAAAGTCATCACCCAACAGCGATTTTATGCGGTCCTTCACCGAATGTACATCCGCGCTGGGAAGCAATGACAGCTCTATCGCCGAAACTTCCTTCTCATAATCGAACAGGGAACGGACCATCGGCAGGGGCAACAAAATGAAGTTCTCGTCATACATCTGCTGGTTAGTGGCATATACTCCTCCTACAAAAGCATATTCCAAATTCAAGGAAGCGACAGGATTGGCGAGATTGACTTTCTCGTTCCTCTTGGGAGCATAAAATTCCAAAGGATCGGAATAGTGAGGACGTACCCCCAAAGAAAAAGCCGTCCCGACACCCAAGTTGGCATAATCGGCCACTTCATCGGACAGGACAAAAGTACCCTCCCGGCTATCAACCAAAATACTGTCTATCCGGGTCAACTTTCCAAAAGTATCGTCCACGCCTTTAATCGTTGCGGTAATCTGGCGATCCCGATAACGGACCTGCGCATTATCCTGGAGCACTTCGCAAAACAATGCGACCTCAGGCAACTCCTTCATTTCCCGGACAGCCGGAAGATCCGGATCGAAAACCTTTCCATGTACAGGCTGAATCTTCAACTCCGGATCGAAGTTGCCGAACATGGAAGAAACCAGCCCGACAAACCCGTTCAATACAGACAGCGCGCACACCAAGGCCATCGTAGCAACAACCACCCCGCAAACAGATACCATCGAAATGATATTGATGACATTGTGGGACTTCTTCGAGAAAAGATACCGCCGGGCTATATAAAACGGGAAGTTCAACGCGGCAATCTTTTATTTTTTCAACAGATTATCAATATTCTCGATATAATCCAAGGAATCATCGATAAAGAAACTCAGTTCCGGAATCTTGCGGACCTGTTTCCGGATGCGTTGTCCGAGATCAAAGCGGATGGCTTTCGTATTGGTACGGATATTTTCGAGCATTTCCTCCGACTTGCCGGACGGGAAGATGCTCAGGTAAGCACGTGCCACACTCAAGTCCGGGCTTACGCGCACCACACTGACAGAAATCAGCAGGCCATGCATCGCCTGTGTCTGTCTCTGAAAGATATCACTCAACTCCTTTTGCAGGAGACGCTCTATTTTACTTAGTCTTGTACTTTCCATAATTTCTTGCTTTTTTATTTTTTCCAGACCATTGTGAGGCCGTCACGCAAAGGTAAGATAACTTTTTCAATACGCGGGTCTTCTTTGACTTTATCATTAAAACTAAGAATACCGAGTGTTTGTTTATCCGTAGGATGTTCTTCCACCACATGGCCGTCCCACAAGGTGTTGTCGGCAAGGATCAGCCCGCCGGCACGCACCATCGGAAAAACCAAGTCGAAGTATTGCGAGTACAACCGCTTGTCGGCATCAATAAAAACAAGATCGAAGGTCTCATCAAGCAGCGGGATGATATCGAGGGCATCGCCGAAATGGACCCGTATCTTATTCCGATGGGGCGACTGTTTCAGATATTTCATGATAAAGTCTTCCATCTCGTCGTTGATCTCAATCGTATGCACCAAAGTTCCTTCTTCCATCCCTTCCGCCATGCAAAGAGTCGCATAACCCGTATAAGTACCGATCTCAAGCACACGGCGGGGACGAAGCATCCGGCAGAACATCTTCAGTATCCGTCCTTGCAGATGCCCCGACAACATACGCGGACGAAGCAGGTTGACGTTCGCATCCCGGTTCAGGGCCGAGAGCAGCGCACCTTCTTCGTCACTGTGCGAAAGGATATATTCGTCTATCGTCACGTCTTACTCCCTAAATGTCGGTAACTGGAATTTGCTTCCTGCATCCAGGACCTTTCCTACATTATTGATCTCAAGAAAGCTCGTACCGCCGCCTTCGCCGAAACTGCCGCTCAGGTAGGCCACCATGTCGTTACGGGTGATGCGCCCGCTGTTTATCAACTGGTTCAACGCATCATAGAAATAACCGCGACGGCTGTCGTTATAAGGCTGATGGACGGCCCATACACCATAAGAAAGCGACAACATACGCATGACACGCGGATTGTAGCAGATGGAGAACACGGTGGAAGTACCACGGAATGCAGCCAGGTAACGGGCCGTACGGCCGGTATAGCTATCCGTAATGATCGCTTTCACATGCAGCTTGGAAGATGATTTTACAGCTTGCTTCGCCAAGAAAGACGTAACATCCAAGTCGTTTCCTTCGATCGGGACGCGGATGTCATTGGCTGCGAGTTTCGTCTTTTCCGCTTCGCGGGCTACCTTCGTCATCGTCTGGACAGCTTCGACAGGATATTTTCCGTAGGCTGTTTCACCACTCAACATCAAAGCATCCGTACGATAATAGATCGCATTGGCGATATCCGTCACCTCGGCACGTGTAGGACGCGGATTGTTGATCATGGAGTGAAGCATCTGAGTCGCCACAATAACCGGTTTCTTTACTTCCACGCATTTACGGATCAGCACGCGCTGGATACCCGGAATCTTTTCGGCAGGTACTTCAATCCCCAGGTCACCGCGGGCAATCATGATGCCGTAAGCAACTTCGAGGATCTCGTCTACATTGTCGACACCTTCCTGGTTCTCAATCTTCGCGATAATCTTGATCGGACTGTTGTGCTCGTCCAGAATACGCTGGATATCCATTACGTCCTGTTTGCTACGGACAAAGGAGTGAGCAATAAAATCCAGATCGTTTTCAATCGCCCACAGGATATTTTTACGGTCTTTCTCTGTCAAGGAAGGCAAGTTGATACGTACGCCCGGCACGTTCACGCTCTTGCGGCTTCCCAGGGTAGCATCGTTTTCGACTTCGCAAACCAAATAATCGTCTTTCTTATCTACCACTTTCAGTTCCAGATCTCCGTCATCGATCAGGACATCGCTTCCGATAGCCAAGTCATTGACAAAATTCCGGTAAGAGACACAAATGCAATCATGTGATGTCTCCCCTTCCGGGTTTCCCATGACCTTAACCATCTCCCCGGTTTTGAACTCGACGGGCGCCTGCGCCGTAGTCGTACGCACTTCCGGCCCTTTAGTGTCCATCAGGATTCCGATACGGTTGGAAACCGTACGGACATTATTGACCACTCTGGTCAAACCTTCTTCAGCCATGTGAGCCGTATTGAGGCGCACGACATTCATTCCCGCCTTGTACAACGCATCTATGAACTCGACCTCGCAACGTTGGTCTGAAACTGTAGCAACAATCTTCGTATGCTTTAACATATAACCCTTTTTTAACTGGCAATCGACTATTGACAACAGATAATGAATATTAAACTGCCAATGCCACTTCCAATCGCCAAACCTTATTAAACCTCTTTTTACCTAAAAAACTCTTCTCTTCCTAAATGTCAACTATCCGTTGTCACATTGAAGCATTGCTTCAATCGCCAACCGGTACGAATCCAGTCCGAATCCCAAGATCACCCCTTTGCAAGCGGCGGAAATCATGGACACATGACGGAAAGATTCACGGGCATGTACATTTGAAATATGTACCTCCACAACCGGAGTCGTTACAGCTTTTATCGCATCGTGAAGGGCAACGGATGTATGCGTATAAGCTCCTGCATTTATAATAATCCCGTCGTAATCGAAACCGACCTCGTGGATCTTGTTTATCATCTCACCTTCCACATTGCTCTGAAAATAAGCAATTTCACATTGCGGATACTTTGCGCACAATTCACTCAGATAGCTTTCAAACGAAGCATTTCCGTACACTGCCGGTTCGCGCTTGCCTAACAAATTAAGATTGGGGCCGTTGATAATCTGAATTTTCTTCATTTTGCCGTAATTTATTACCTTTGCACTACCCTTGAAAAGGCAGAAAATATTTGACAAAGATAGTAAAGATTTATGATTTATAATTTATGAATTATGAATTGGTGCTAAGTCTTTAGGGTAAAACCCATTACATAAGCAGATTTTACCGGACGGACCTCCAGCTCCTCATACATCTTTGTAAATCGTAAGTCATAATTCACAAATAATAAATCATAATCCGTTTCATGCATCAGGAGAATGACAAAATAGAACGATACAAAATTTATCTCCGTTTAGAGAAAGCGCTCTCTGCCAACTCTATCGACGCTTACCTGACAGATCTCGACAAACTGACGAACTTTGTCGAAAGCGAGGGTAAGAAGTATGCGGATGTCACGTATGACGACCTGCAACAATTTGTTGCCCGTTTACGTGATATCGGTATCCACCCGCGCTCACAGGCAAGGATCATTTCAGGAATCAAATCTTTCTATCGATTCCTGCTCTTAGACAATTATATAACAACTGATCCGACCGAATTGTTAGAATCGCCCAAGATCGGCCTGAAGCTTCCTGAAGTTCTAACCGTCAATGAGATAAACAGCATCTTGGACACGATCGACCTGACACTGCCGGAGGGGCAACGAAACCGGGCGATGCTTGAAGTATTGTATAGTTGCGGACTACGCGTATCGGAACTGGTCTCGCTACGCTTCACGGATGTTTATTTCGACGAAGGATTCATCAAAGTGGAAGGAAAAGGGAACAAGCAACGGCTGGTCCCCATCTCGGGAACGGCCATCAGGGAAATCAAGAACTACCTGTATGACCGCAATCATGTTCCGGTAAAAAAGGGATTTGAAGATATCCTGTTCCTGAGCCGGAGGGGAACAGCCTTATCACGGATCATGGTATTCCATATCATCAAGCAGCAGACGGAAATGGCAGGCATTAAAAAGAACGTAAGTCCGCATACGTTCCGCCATTCCTTCGCCACCCATCTGCTGGAAGGTGGAGCCAACCTGCTCGCTATCCAGGAGATGTTAGGACATGAGAAGATCACCACCACCGAAATCTATACGCATATCGACCGCCAGTTCCTTCGGAAGGAGATACTGGAACATCATCCACGTAGCAAGCCGAGATATTAAAGCAGACGTTCTATAGTTCGGCTTGTTCCTTTCGGACAACAGCTACACATGCCGGTATAAAAAACAGATACCAGAAGTCCCTTCACTCATTCCTCATCATATTGCTGGAAAAGGAAATCATTATAGGGGAAACGGGTAATATGAATCTGTTTTACCCGCTCGTACAGTAAAGCTTTGAGCGCATCGATATTCGTCCGTTCTTTAGCCGAGATGAAGATACAATTATCCTGCATCTTGTTCATCCAGGTACGTTTCAGTTCGTCCAGGTCGATATTCTCGCGCGTACGCGGAGTCAGATCATCTTCATCCTTGGGGACAAAGGTGAAAGCATCGATCTTATTGAATACCATAATCATCGGTTTCTCCGTCTTGTCGATTTCCGATAAGGTACGGTTCACCACCTCGATCTGTTCCTCAAACGTCGGATGAGAAATATCGACGACATGCACCAGCAGATCCGCCTCACGCACTTCATCCAAAGTCGACTTGAAAGATTCGACCAGTTCGGTCGGCAACTTACGGATAAAGCCGACCGTGTCAGACAACAGGAAAGGCAGATTTTCGACAATCACCTTGCGTACGGTCGTATCGAGTGTCGCGAACAGTTTGTTCTCGGCAAACACTTCGCTTTTACTAAGCTGGTTCATCAATGTGGACTTTCCGACATTGGTATAACCGACCAGAGCCACGCGGACCATCTTCCCGCGGTTCTTCCGTTGCACGCTTTTCTGCTTATCGATCTCGACCAAGTCCCGTTTCAGTTTGGATATTTTATCCAAGATAATACGCTTATCCGTTTCCAACTGAGTTTCGCCCGGACCACGCATACCGACACCGCCACGCTGGCGCTCCAAGTGTGTCCACAAACGGGTCAGGCGGGGCAACATATATTTATATTGAGCCAATTCCACCTGCGTCTTTGCATGGGCAGTCTGTGCACGCCGGGCGAAGATATCCAGAATCAGGTTCGTACGATCCAGGATCTTCACCTGCAGCTCTTTCTCGATGTTACGCAATTGTTTGGCAGAAAGTTCGTCGTCGAATATCACCAGCCCGATCTCATTTTCCACCACATACTCCTTTATCTCCTGCAATTTGCCGGAACCGACAAAGGTCACGGAGTTCGGATAATCCAGCTTCTGATAAAAACGCTTCACCGCCTCAACCCCTGCCGTATCGGCCAGGAAAGCCAGTTCGTCCAGATATTCTTTCACTTTCTGTTCGTTCTGTTCAGGAGTAATCAACCCTACGAGAACAGCCTTTTCTGTCTGTGCTTCAGATATAATAAATTCTTTCATGCGACAAAGATAGTAAATTCAATTATTTCCGTATATTTGTCAAGCAATATCAATCCAAAATAGTCTCAACTATGAAAAAAGGAATCATACTTTTTATTAAGCACGCATTTGTCAAAATATTATTATCCTGTGCCGCCTATCCACTCCAAGCGCAGGTTTCCAATCCGTCTTCATGGGAAAGTTTTGTCGACAGCGATGCAAATGTACTTGTTTCGGACACGTTCAGATTACAGACGTTCGGGAACTCGGAACAGGACAATTGGGAATATACCTTGACCGGCAGCTCTTCGCTTGTCCAAGAGAAGTACACGATAAAGATACCTGTCGGTTCCGGAATAGTTTTTCAACCTTTCCTTCTTACGAATTACACAAATGTGAAAATCGTATCACATATTGCCGGACTCAACCTAAAACCTGACGAATCTTTATTATTTAATGTCCATCGCAACAATACCGATGAGCTCATAACCGGAAACACACCGGAACAAGGAAAAGATTTCATGGGCTACAAATATCTTACAATCGGGAACAATCCAAGTTCTTTTACGATAACGACCAGCAAAGGCACTAACACACAAAACGGATATTATATGACCAATAGCACTCTTGCTTATGGAAGCATCCCTTCCTATTCTCTATTCTCCGGTATCGGAAACTGGAATGATACAACCCTTTGGTCGCATCTTCCTCCACTCCGTCATAGAAACGCGCTCATAAAAGGAGATGTAAATATAACGGCAGATACTTACTGTAAAGATATTGCCATCCATTCCGGATCATTGAAAATCAATCCAGGTAACCGGCTTATCCTACAAAACCTGGACTTATACGGAAACAAGGCTTCTCTATATTCAGAAGGAACAATATTGCTTTCCGAATATTTCACCTTCCATAAAACTTTCGAAGAATCCGGCAAATGGTATTTTATCTCGTTTCCTTTCGACGTCTACCCCTCCGGCATCACCCCCCTTTTTGAGCAAAAGGACGCAACACCTAACAACGGGGGCAACTTTTTTTATGTCCAGTCTTACAACGGAGATAAGCGTGCCGCTTCAAACCAATCGGCCGGAAACTGGGAAGTCGTGCCCATCCGCCCCGACAATATCCCTTTATTTGAAAAAAACAAAGGTTATCTGATCGCATTAGATGAGAAAGCGACCAGCCTGACTTTGTCTTTTTCTTCCCGTCCCGGCGACATCCCCCAAAATTTCGCCCATACAGGAGTTATTGCAATCCCTTTAAATACCCACATGACTCCCGACAATCAAGAAAACTACGGCTGGTATTTGTGCGGAAATCCATTACCGACTCCCCTGATGTTATCACAAATAGAAAAAAACACTGCTTTGGACGGATATGTCTATGTATATAACGGAACAGACTATACCGTTTACCCCCTTGACAGCCACTATGCACTTCCGCCTTTCTCCGCTTTCTTCGTCAAAGCCTCAGCCGAAACAACCCTCAACGTATCAAGCAAAAACTCACCAACACAAATAGCCCGAACCATTAAAACTCATTTCCCTATAAATCTGAAAAACACAGAACCTTATATTCAAAAACATGGTATGGGAGGGAATAATTCCAATACAGAAGATTTTCATTTTTTTATAAAAAACGGTCAGTTGCATTTACAAAACATCCCGGAAGCAGGATATATCAAGGTTTTTAACATGATGGGGCACTGTATGCTTCAAAAAAACATACGACAAGGATCTCTGATGATTCCAGTCACCAATCTCCCCAAAATGAATATTTTACAAATACATTCCGCTAACTATCAAAAACACTATAAAGTGGTTCTTCCATAAATACAACAAAGGCGGAATGCAAAAATGCTTCATCCTCGCACTTCACATTCCGCCTTCACCCAACAATTCAGTATAAAATATGAAATATTACAATTTATATTTTGTCTGTTGTACATTCCATCCACCGACTGTTAACGAAAACTCACCTCCTGTAACTTTATCCGCAGACGTATCAATAAATACCTCTTTCGTTTCCCCTGGCAATAACGAGAAGAAATTATCTGTATAGAATGAAGGACGAACAGGCTTACCTGCTTTATCCAAAAACTGAAGTTGTGTAAAGAAAGCAATCCGGGAAGAAGTATTCTTCAACGAGACTTCAATATAATACCTCCCATCAACTTCTTTAGTTTTATATTTAGTCTGAAGCTGGGCAGCCGGCATATCATTCAGAGATTCAAAACCGGAAGACGTTGGCCCCGTTAATGTTTCCTTTCCTTCATAGGGTGCACTGGAACGCCAATAGAACGTAGATGTAATTTCTTTTCCCTTCTCATCCAACAAACCAAGCCGGATAAAATGAACAGGCGTTATATCCGATGGGAAATCTATTTTAAACAAATCATTCAACACCTCATCTTCCCCAATATCAATCCGCTGAGAATAGGAAAAGACCTTCCGGCTGTTCAAATCATACACATCAGCCTTGACCTTGTAATTTTTAAAAGACTGATAATAATCATTATATACCGTCACTGTATTCTTCAAATAATCAAACTGTGCATGCAAAGGTTCCAGTGCATTCTGAGTATGATATAGTGAGGCCGTCGGCTCCAGCGACCAATCCCACATACGGGCACAAACCTGGCGCACCGGACAATTATGATACCAGAACAGCAACCCTGAACAATAGCGATCCCCATAGTCCAGTTTGTTATAATTCCAAACCTCCCAAATTATCTTTGAATTCATCGCTCCCACCAACTGACCTTTTTTAGCAAACTCTTCTATCGATTGTGAAGGTCCATAATTATTTCCAATAACCATAGGGGTATGTCTAAAATGAAAATAAAATCCAATTATGTATAGAG